>Ga0164290_1000875_pt1 | contig 70286 bp, 66 predicted proteins | sample Micstemetagenome_FD_108782 | JGI IMG/M metagenome (GOLD analysis project Ga0164290, IMG submission 108782) | Contaminated culture microbial community from soil near Moab, Utah, USA - Microcoleus steenstrupii SON62 (Illumina Assembly) | ecosystem: Environmental > Terrestrial > Soil > Soil crust...
AGGGGCAGCGAGACTTACGAACTTTGTTCGTTAGTCGCAGCGGGGTGGGCCATTGCCACGCTGCTGCCCACCCCCGACCCCTCCCGCAAGCGGGAGGGGAGAGAATGGCAGCTTCCGGCCGCTTCCCGCCACTCAATCGCCACGTTCGCGCGCCAGCGTCCCGACCACCCCCCACGCGATCAGCGCCTGCCCGCCGAAATAGAGCGGCCAGACGAACCACATCGTCACATCGCCGGACAGCGCTCCGCCCTCGCCGGCAAAGATGAACAGGTCGCTCGCGAGGAACAGCATCGCGCCGATGCCGGTGCGATAGCGCGGGAAGCGGCTCGCCCACGCCGTCGCCGCCATCAGCGCGACGATCGCCGTATATCCGATCGCCGCCGCCAACTGGCCCGGCGCGGCCTGTTTCGTCAGCCCCCATGCCGCGAGCAACGCGAGCGGCACCACCGCAAAGACGAGCAATTTCTGCGACCCGGCCATCGCCGTGCGCCGGTTGCCGACATAGAGGGCAATCGCCATGACATGTCCGGCCGCGAACGCCACCGCACCCTGCATCAGCCCGATGGCGTCGAGCATCCAGTCTCCCAGCGCGCCGAAGCCGAGCGCGGCGGCGATCATCCAGCCGCCCGTGCCGCGAGCGTTCATCGCTGCCCAAGCGGCGAGCAGGCCGACCCCCGACGCTTTCCACGCCCAGATTGCGGGTCCGTCGAGGCGCAGATATACCGCGACGAAATAGCTGATCCCGCCCGCGAGCGCCGCCAGCCACAGCCAGCGCACCCGATCCCAGCTTCGCTCCCCGCTCATCATCCCCCCTTTGCATCTCGCTCACAACCGGCCTAGTGCGCGGCGGATTGGTCGCAAGTCAACGGACAGGGTAAATGGCGGAATACGACGTGCATATCATCGGCGGCGGCCTCGCCGGCTCCGAAGCGGCGTGGCAACTCGCCGAGGCGGGCTATCGCGTGCGCCTCTCCGAAATGCGCGGCGGCGGCGACATGACCCCGGCGCATCAGGGCGACGCGCTCGCCGAGATGGTATGCTCGAACAGTTTTCGCAGCGACGATGGCGATAGCAACGCGGTCGGCCTTCTGCATCGCGAAATGCGCGCCCTGGGTTCGATCATCATGCGCGAGGCCGACGCGGCCAAGGTGCCTGCCGGATCGGCGCTCGCGGTCGACCGCGACCTCTTTTCAGGCGGCGTGACGCGCGCGCTGTCCGCGCACCCCAACGTCACGATCGTCCGCGAACGCATCGATACGCTGCCGAGCGAAGGCCTGACAATCGTTGCCACCGGACCGCTCACCGCCGCCGCGCTCGCGGAGAGTATCGGCGCCGCGACCGGCAAGGACGCGCTCGCCTTTTTCGACGCCATCGCGCCGATCGTCTATCGCGACAGCATCGACATGGACATCGCGTGGATGGCGAGCCGCTGGGACAAGGTCGGCCCCGTCGGCGACGGCAAGGATTATATCAACTGCCCGATGGACAAGGATCAATATCATGCCTTCGTCCAGGGGCTGCTCGACGGCGAGAAGACCGAGTTCAAGGACTGGGAAAAGGACACCCCCTATTTTGAAGGCTGTATGCCGATCGAGGTGATGGCCGAGCGCGGGGTCGAAACGCTGCGTTTCGGTCCGATGAAGGGCGTCGGCCTCGACAATCCGCGCACCGGGCGCTGGCCCTACGCGGTCGTCCAGCTGCGGCAGGACAATGCTCTCGGCACGCTGTGGAACATGGTCGGCTTTCAGACCAAGCTCAAACATGCCGAACAGGTCCGGCTGTTCCGCACCATTCCGGGGCTCGAAAAGGCCGAGTTCGCGCGGCTGGGCGGGCTCCACCGCAACAGCTTCATCCGCTCGCCCGAACTGCTCGACGGCCAGCTCCGCCTCAAATCGGCGCCGCATATCCGCTTTGCGGGGCAGATCACCGGCTGTGAAGGCTATGTCGAAAGCGCCGCGATCGGCCTCGTCGCCGCACGCTTCGCGGCTGCCGAGCTTGGCGGCCGCGCCCTGCCCCCGCCGCCGCCCGAAACCGCGCTTGGCGCGCTGCTCGGCCATATCACCGGCGGCGCCGATGCGGCGAGCTACCAGCCGATGAACGTCAATTTCGGCCTCTTCCCTCCGCTCGCCGAGGATGTGCGCAAGAAGGACCGCAAGCTCGGCTATACGCAGCGCGCGGGGGCGAAACTCGCGGAGTGGATGAAGGCGGCGGAGGGGGTGGCGGCCTGAACCAATCGTCGTCATTGCGAGGAGCCAAAGGCGACGCGGCAATCTCCCGCTATCGCAATGGTGGGACGCTCGCTGGAGATTGCTTCGCTTCGCTCGCAATGACGGCGAACATTAACACCGACATTTCGGCTTCGCAGCGCGCTTCGGCGCGGTCGTCGCAAACTCCGCCCGCGTCAGGTCGCCCGACTTGTCGGCATCGGCCCTGGCGAACCGCTCCCCCGTCGTCACCGCCCATTCCTCGAAGGTCAGCAGATTATTGCCATCCGTGTCGAGCTTGCGGAACGCCGCGGTGCGCGACGACATCAGCTCGACGCGACTGATCCGCTCGTTGCGGTCGCGGTCGAAGCGGTTGAAGCGCCGCTCCTCGCGCGACGCTTCCTTCGCGGCGGGCAGCGCGGGCGGCGCCGGTCCGCGCGTCGGCGCATCGGCGCCGGCCACCGGGATCGCGGGCAAGGCCGGCGGCGGATCGGGCAGCACCGCCTCCTCGGCCAGCTGGCTATGTCCTTTCCAAAGGAACAGCCCGCCGGTCAGCAGCAGGGCGCTCGCCACGCCGCCGATCAGGAAACGCGAAACCGCCATACGCCCCTCCGTTCCGAGTGATCGGATCAGCTATCACGGTCGGCGCCGCGCCGCCAAGCGATGCAACCATATCGGCGGCGAATTTTAATCGCCTGGATTGTTCAAAACCGCCCGACAAATCACTATACTCGATCAATGCAGAACTATCTCCCCTCGCTCAAACAGATGCAATATCTCGTCGCGCTCCATGAGCATGGCCATTTCGGCCGCGCTGCCGATGCGTGCAACGTCACCCAGTCGACTTTATCGGCGGGCATTCGCGAGCTGGAGACGCTGCTCGGGCAAACGCTCGTCGAGCGCACGCGCCGCGTCGTGCGCTTTACCGCGCTCGGCGACAAGATCGTCGAAAAGGCGCACCGCGTATTGCGCGAGGCCGAGGAGCTTGCCGACATGGCGGCCGCGGCATCGGCGCCGCTCGTCGGCGAGCTGCGCATGAGCGTCATTCCCACGATCGCGCCTTTCCTGCTGCCCGGCCTCCTCCCGCGGCTGCGCAAGGAGCGCCCGTCGCTCAAGCTCTTCCTTCGCGAGGAACCAAGCGCGCAGGCGTGCGAGTCGCTCCATCACGGCGCCGTCGATTGCGTGCTGCTCGCGCTCCCCTATCCGTGCGGTGACGTCGAGAGCGAAACCTTGTTCGACGACGCACTGTTCGTCGCCTTTCCCGGCGACCAGTCCGAAGACCTTCCCGCGATGGTCAGCGCCGACCAGATCGACCCCGCGCAGATGCTGATGCTCGAAGACGGCCATTGCCTGAAGGACCATGCGCTCGCCGCGTGCAACCGGCCGGAGCTGCGCGCAGGCGCGCGAATGATGGGCACTTCGTTGCACACGCTCGTGCAGATGGTCGACAACGGCCTCGGCATCACCATGCTGCCCCAGATGGCGATCGAGGCGGGCATCCTCGACCACACCGACATCGACACGCGGCCGCTCGATTCGGACCATGACTGGCGCACGATCGCGCTTGTCTGGCGCAAGGGCAGCCCGCGCGCCGAGGAGTTCCGGATGCTCGCCGATATTTTCAGGAAGCATCAGGGGCGGGAAGCGGCGCCTTTGGCTCGTCATCCCCGCGAGGCCTGTGCTGAGCGCCTGCAAGACAGTCGAAGGGGCCGGGATCTCCGCAGCCTGTCATAACGACAGGTCGAGATACCGGCCTTCGCCGGGATGCCGAGCGGGGCTCACTCCCACCGCGCCGCGCGATCCCGGTCGCCCTCGCGTTCCTCGACCCACGCAACGCGTCCGTCGGCAAAGCTCTCGCGCTTCCACAGCATCACGTCGGTCTTCAGCCGGTCGATCAGATATTCGCACGCCGCCAGCGCCTCGGCGCGGTGGCGGCTGCTCGCGAGCACGAGCACGATCGTTTCGCCCGGCGTCATCGAGCCGACGCGGTGAATCAAGGTTAGTGCGCCCAGTTTCCAGCGGTCGGCGGCGACATGGGCGAGCGCCGCCATCCCCGCCTCGGTCATCGCCGGATGATGTTCGAGGAACAATTCGGTCAGCCCCGCGTCGCCGCGCACGCGGCCGATGAAGCTGGCGCTCGCGCCGTGGCCGCCCGCGTCATGCAGGTCGATCTCGGCGCTGACCTCGATCGGCGCGGTCTGGACGAACACGCGGATCATCCGCCCGTCACCGGCGGGAACAGCGCCACTTCGCGCCCGCCCGCGAGCGCCGCATCCGGCCCCGTCATCGCGCCGTCGATCGCGGCGCGGATGCGGTGCGGCTCGGCAAAGGCCGCGGCCCCGCGTTCGTCCCGCGCGGCGAGCCAGCCGAGCAGCGCCGCGACATCGGCGATTGCGGGCGGCAGCTCGACCGTCTCGCCGGGCGTGCCCATGCGCTCGCGCACCCAGGCAAAATAGGCCAGCTCGAGCCGCATCAGTCCATATGCTTCAGGCCGACGCGCAGATAATCCCAGCCGGTCACCAGCGTCAGCACTGCCGCCCCCCACAAGGATGCAAGCCCGACCGTCTTGATCCACGCCATTGCAGGCAAGGCGCCCGCCAGGATCAGCGCGCCGAAGGCGACGAGCTGAAAGGTCGTTTTCCACTTGGCAAGCTGCGTCACCGGCATCGACACCTGCAAGGTCGCGAGAAACTCGCGCAGCCCCGACACGATGATCTCGCGCAGCAGGATGACGAGCGCCGCAATGACGTGCCACCCGTCGATGTCGCGCGTGAAGACGAGCAGCAGGATCACCGCCGCGATCATGATCTTGTCGGCGATCGGATCGAGGAAAATGCCCAGCCGCGACACGGTGCCGCGCGCGCGCGCCACATAGCCGTCAAAATAATCGGTAATGCCCATCAGGCAGTAAAGGCCGAACGCCAAAACATAGTCGATCGGTTTCGGCTGATGCGATCCCTCGGTCACGCCCGGCCACAGGAGGAACAGCAGGATGGGAACCGCCAGGATTCGCGACAAGGTCAAAATGTTGGGAAGGCTCAGCATGATCCCCATCGACTTGGCCGGTCAAAATCACCTTTGACCAGCGCCGCCCTAGCCGATAAGCCCCCCCGGCGACAAGCTGTTGCCCGCGAAATGCGCGCGAACCGACAATGTTGAAAAGATTGGACCACGCATGACCGGCTCCTTTGCGCTGTTGAAGCAACGCCGGTTCCTGCCCCTTTTCGTTACCCAGCTCCTCGGCGCATTCAACGACAATCTGTTCAAGAATGCGATGGTGTTGTTCGTCGTCTATGGCGTGTTCAACGACGAGGCCTCCGAAACCCTGTTCAGCGCGGTCGCGACGGGCGTATTCATCCTGCCCTTTTTCCTGCTGTCGGCGCTCGCCGGCCAGCTTGCCGACACGCGCGACAAGGCGCGGATCATCCGCATCGTCAAATTGTGCGAAATCGTCATCATGCTCGTCGGCGGGCTCGGGTTGATCCTCGCCTGGCTCGGTTTTGCCGTTCACCTGCTCGCCATCCCGCTGATGATGCTCGCGCTCTTTGCGATGGGCGTCCATTCGACCTTCTTCGGCCCCATCAAATATGCGATCCTGCCGCAGCATCTCAGAAGCGATGAGGTGCTCGCGGGCACCGGGCTGGTCGAAGCGGGCACCTATATCGCGATCCTTGCCGGAACGATCCTGGCCGGCATCATCGACGTCGAATGGGCGGCGCTCGGCGTCGTGCTCGTCGCCGCGGTGGGCTATTGGACGGGGCGCAAGGTGCCTCCCGCGCCGCCCGAGCATCTGGAGACGGGGATCGACTGGCACATCATCCGCTCGTCGGTGGCGCTTGTGCGCGGCACGATGCACATCCCGCGGCTCTACCTCGCCATCCTCTCGATCAGCTTTTTCTGGACCATCGGCGCGGTGCTCTTCATCCAGTTCCCGCCGCTGGTGAAGAATATCCTCCACGCCGACAAGAGCGTCGCCAGTCTCTTCCTCGCCATCTTCTCGATCGGCATCGCAATCGGCTCGGTCGCCGTCAACCGGCTGCTCAAGGGGCAGGTGTCGGCGCGCTACAGCCCCGCCAGCGTCATCGTCATGGGCCTGTTCGTCGTCGCCTTCTATTGGGTGTGCCGCAATTGGGAACATGATCCGTCGGGGGTGATGTACGGCATTGCCGGATTCCTGGGTCACGCCGACGTCGTTCCGCTCCTCGCAGCATTGCTCGGCATCGCGATCAGCGGCGGCATGTTCGTCGTCCCCCTCTATGCCTTTCTGACGACGACGGTTCCCAAGGATCAGACCGCACGCACCGTGGCGGCGAACAATATCGTCAATTCAGGCGCGATGGTGATCGGCTCGCTGCTCGCAATGGGTCTGGGCTTCGCGGGCATCGGCGTCGTCGATCAGCTGCTGATGAGCGCCGCCATGTGCCTCGTTTCCGCCTGGCTTGCGGTCAAGCTGCACCGGGCTTGCGATTAGAAGCCTGTTCTTACATCACGAACAGCATCGTCGCGGTGAAGAAGATCGCGAAGCTCTGAAGGAACAGCCGCAGATCATTGTTTGAAAAGATCGTCGCGGATTCGCGATGCCCGGCCAGCGCGCGGCGCAGTTCGTCCTGCCAGTCCGCCGGAGCGTTCATTCGCGCGATCGTCAGCTGGCGGGCGCCGTGCGCCCGTATACGCCCGCGAATGTCGACATGATCGTTCGAGTCCATGCGCCAAGGCTAGGACCATGTTAACGAGTCGGTAAGCTTAAAAGAGTGTTAACGCGCCACCGTCCCGAAGCGGGACGGTTCCGACGGATCAGCGCCGGGGCGCCGCCATCGGCCGGACGCGCAGCGGCCGTCCGTCCTTCAACCCCATTTGAAAAGATTTGCAGCGCGCCGGCTTCATGCGTGGTCCCAGGCAGAAGCGCACCTCCTTCAGCCATCCCCGCCGGTCGGCGGTCACCGCGATCATAGCCGGGCTCACCCCCGGATTGACCGCGGCGAAGGCCCGGCGGACGTCGCCCGCCGTCAACCGCCGGGACGCCAGTGCCTTCATGTCGGGAAAGCGCACCGCGCGGAACAATAATTCGGAAGCGCGGAAATAGGCCGCGGGATGCGGGCTCATGCACGTCCCGTGCTTTGCCCATTCGTGCTGGAGCAGCTGCGCCGACGGCGTCATGCACAGATGCTTTTTCAGCACCGGCTGCGGCACGATCTTGGCCGGGCGGCACCATTGCGGATAGCCTGCATCGTCGGTTTCGGGCCACAGCCCGTGCAGCACCCATCCGAAGCGACCATTTTCGCCCGAACATTGAAACCCGTCGCGCGCGCCCTTGGGATTGCGCACGCCCGCGCAATGCTGCGGCGACCAGCTCATCGCCAGCAGATAGCCGGTGACCGGCGGCCGCCGCACGGGCTCCCCCCGGCGCGGTTGTTCGAGCCGCGGCACCGTTATGCGGTCGGGCACCGAACAGGCGAGCGTCTGCGCCTGCGCCGCTACGGGCATCAGCGCCAGCGCAGCGGCGCTAAGCCAGCGCAAAATCGAGCCCGATGTCGGCCGCGGGCGCCGATTGGGTGAGCCGCCCCACCGACACATAGCTGACCCCCGTTTCGGCGATCGCGCGGATCGTGTCGAGCCGCACCCCGCCCGATGCCTCGGTCGGCACCTTGCCGCCGACGATCGCAACGCAAGCGCGCAAATCGTCGAGCCCCATATTGTCGAGCAGCAGGTGGGTCGCCCCGGCCTTCAGCGCGGGTTCGACCTGCGCGACACGATCGACCTCGACGATGATATCCGCGATTCCCGCCGCCACGGCACGGCGCACCGCTTCCTCGACCGACCCGGCCACCGCGACATGATTGTCCTTGATCATCGCCGCATCCCAAAGGCCCATGCGGTGATTCGTCGCCCCGCCCACGCGCGTCGCATATTTTTCGAGCACGCGCAGGCCCGGAATCGTCTTGCGCGTATCGAGCAGCGTCGCGCCGGTCCCCGCGATCACCTCGACATACTGGCGCGTCATCGTCGCTATCCCCGACAGATGCTGCACCGTGTTCAGCGCCGAGCGTTCGGCGGTCAACATCGCGCGCGCATTGCCCGAAAGGCGCATCAAATCGCTCCCCGCCGCAACTTCGGCGCCTTCGTCGACAAGGATCTCGATCTCCATCGACGGATCGAGCGCGCGGAAGAATCGCTCGGCGATCGGAAGGCCGGCGACGGTGATCGTATCGCGGCTGTCCATCACCCCGGCGAATCGCGCATCGGCAGGAATCGTCGCCATCGACGTAATATCGCCCCCCGTGCCCAGATCCTCGGCCAGTGTGGCGCGGACAAAGGCGTCGAGGTCGAAACCGGGCAGCGAAAAATGGGTCATCGTGTCCGCGATAATGGGAGGCGGCGTCAAATCAACTTGACGTTTACGTCAACTAAGGCTGACATGCGGACCAATAGAGCATCGTCATTGCGAGGAGCGGGAGGCGACACGGCAATCTGGGGTAGGCGTGAACCGCGCGGGATTGCTTCGCTGCGCTCGCAATGACGACCATGAAAACAGGAGAGAGGTTCACATGCAGTCCCCCATTTGCACGATGCTCGGCATCGAGTTCCCTCTGCTCGCCTTCTCGCACTGCCGCGACGTCGTCGTCGCGGTGTCGAAAGCGGGCGGAATGGGTGTGTTCGGCGCCGCCGCACTGCCGCCCGAGCGGCTGGAGGAAGAGCTGGCGTGGATCGACGCGCATGTTGGCGGGCGTCCCTATGGCGTCGACCTGATCGTTCCGAACAGCTTTGCTGGCAAGGGGGGTGCGCCGTCCGCTGGTGCTACGCAGATTCCTGAAACGCATCTCAATTTCGCGGCCGAGCTGCTCGGCAAGTTCGATGTCGATGCGAGCGGCCTCGACAGCGCGATGGAAGCGCGGCAGAGCTTTGGCGACAATATGCGCGAGGAAGGCGCCGCGCGACTGCTCGACGTCGCCTTTCGCCACCCGATCAAGCTGATCGCGAACGCGCTCGGCGTCCCGCCGCCGCTGATGCTTGACCTCGGCAAGCGGCACAATGTCCCCGTCGCCGCGCTCGTCGGCACGCGCGATCACGCGCTAGCGCAGGTGCGCGCGGGGGTCGACATCCTCGTCGTCGCGGGCGGCGAGGCGGGCGGCCATTGCGGCGAGGTCGCAACGATGGTGCTCGTCCCCGAAGTCGCGGCGGCGCTGGATGCGATCGGCGACACGACGCCGATCCTCGCCGCGGGCGGCATCGTCACCGGGCGGCAGATGGCGGCGGCGATGGCGATGGGCGCGCATGGCGCGTGGACCGGATCGGTCTGGCTGACGACCGCCGAGGCCGAAACCAACCCGGTGGTGAAGCAAAAGATGCTCGCCGCCTCCTCGCGCGACACGGTGCGGTCGAAAAGCCGCACCGGCAAGCCGTCGCGCCAGCTCCGCTCGCCCTGGACCGATGCGTGGGAAGCCGAGGGCGCGCCGAAGCCGCTACCGATGCCACTCCAGTCGCTGGTCAGCGAACCCGCGCTGCGCAAGGTCGACAAGCTCGCCGAAGGCGGCCACGAAGGCGCCAAAGCGCTCGCGACCTATTGGGTTGGCCAGGGCGTCGGCTTGATGAACGAGGCGATGGGCGCCGGGCAGGTCGTGCAGGCGTTCAAGGAAGACTGGATCGCCGCGTGCGAGCGGCTGAACGGGTTTGTGGGAGAGTGATCGCCAAATCTTCTCCCGTCGGGAGAAGGATAGGGAGGCTCGCCAGCTTGCTGGTTAGCCGGACTTGGATGAGGGGATCGACCGACGCATTGTCCGCGCCGTCACATCCCCTCACCCAGCTACGCCTAGGCGCTGCGCGCCAAGTCTTCGCAACCCTCTCCCGATGGGAGATGGATATAATCAGCCCACAGTCGCTTTCACGATCATCCCCGGCTCGCGCGGCGGTTCGCCCTTGGGCAGCGCGTCGACATTTTCCATGCCTTCGATCACCTCGCCCCAGACGGTGTATTGATTGTCGAGGAAGCGCGCGTCGTCGAAGCAGATGAAGAACTGGCTGTTCGCGCTGTTCGGATTCTGCGCGCGCGCCATCGAACAGACGCCCCGGACGTGCGGTTCGCTGTTGAACTCCTGCGGCAGGTCGGGAAGCTGGCTGCCGCCCATGCCGGTGCCGGTCGGGTCGCCGCCCTGCGCCATGAAGCCGGGAATCACGCGGTGAAAGACGACGCCGTCGTAAAAGCCTTCTTTCGCAAGCGTCGAGATGCGCTCGACATGCAGCGGGGCGAGGTCGGGACGCAGGCGGATGACAACATCGCCGGTCGACAGCGAAAGCGTAAGGGTATCGGACATGATCTTGGCTCCTGTCAGCGGGGTTGGCAGCGCCATAGCGGCACGCGGCGGCCAAGGCCACGCCCTAAATCGCTAAAGCCTGTTCGCGGCGTTGCCATCGGCGAACGGCCGCTCTAGGGGAAAAGCCGGACGCCGCCAAAGACGAGGGAGGACCGCGCGATGGACGAACGCGAAGAATCCCGGCCAGCGGACGGCGTAGCGATCACCGACGATCGCGAAGCTTTCATCCCGGAAACCGAGCTCGACGAGGACGACCGGCTGAAACCCGATTTCGTGCGCGACGTGATCGACCTCGCCGAAGCGGGCGAAAGCGAGGCGGCGCGCGAACGCATCGGCCGCCTCCACCCCGCCGACATCGCCGACCTGTTCGAGCTTGCGCGCTCCGATGAGCGGCCCATGCTCGCCGCGGTGCTCGGCGACATGCTCTCCGCCGACGTTCTGGCGGAAATGAACGATTATGTGCGCGAGGAGCTGATCGACCTGCTCGCGCCCGAGCAGGTGGCCGAACTCGCGTCCGAACTCGATACCGACGACGCCGTTGCGATCATCGAGGATATGGAAGCCGACGAGCAGCAGGCGGTGCTCGACGCGATGGAGCCCGAGGATCGCGCCGCGATCGAGGATGCGCTCTCTTTCCCCGAGGAATCGGCGGGCCGCCTGATGCAGCGCGACCTCGTCGCGGTGCCCGAACATGTCACGGTCGGCGACGTCATCGACCGGCTGCGCGAGGACGCCGACCTTGCCAGCGATTTCTGGGAAATCTTCGTCGTCGATCCGATGCACCGCCCCGTCGGCACCTGTCAATTGAGCTGGATTCTCCGCACCCCGCGCGACATCGCGATCAGCGACGTGATGAAGCGCGAGCAGACGCTGATCCCTGTCGACATGGACCAGGAAGAGGTCGCGCTGCGCTTCCAGAAATATGCGCTGATCTCCGCCGCCGTGGTCGACAAGGCGGGGCGCCTCGTCGGCATGATCACCGTCGACGACATCGTCCACATCATCCAGGAAGAGGCAGGCGAGGACATATTGCGGCTGTCGGGCGCGGGCGACGGCGACATCAACGAGCCGATTCGCGAAACATACAGCGCGCGGGTGCGCTGGCTGATCGCCAACCTCGGCACCGCGCTCGTCGCATCGACGATTGTTGGCCTGTTCGGCGGCGCGATCGAGCAGATGGTCGCGCTCGCCGCGCTGATGCCGATCGTCGCGGGGGTCGGCGGCAACGCGGGCACGCAAACGCTTGCCGTGACGGTGCGTGCGCTCGCGATGAACCAGCTCACCGATTCGAACAGCTGGCGCGCGATCTGGCGCGAGATGAAGATCGCGCTGCTCAACGGCGGCACCATCGCGCTGATCGCCGGGGCTGCCACCGCGCTGTGGTTTGCCAACCCGGCGCTGGGCGGCGTGATCGCCGCGGCGATGATCGTCAACATCTTCGTCGCGGGCGTTGCCGGAGTCGCCATCCCCCTGCTGCTCGACCGGCTCGATCAGGATCCCGCGGTCGCCAGTTCGATCTTCGTGACGATGACGACCGATTCGATGGGCTTCCTGGCCTTCCTCGGCCTCGCCGTGCTGAGCGGTCTGACGACGCTATAGCTCGGATCATGGCCGTCTTTGAGCGAAGCATTTTGATCAATCCGGGCGTCCCCGCGAAGGCGGGGCCCCATCTTCCGCCGGTTGAAAACAGCGCGAACCGGCGAGGAGCTCCCGCCTTCGCGGGAGCACATGGCTTATTCAGTCAAAGCCGATCGGCCTCTAAATATCTGGAATTGTTCGTCCGGATGACAACGACCAAAAAAATGCAGCCCATGTCGTTTTTTTTCGGGAACCAATCGCCCCCATCGGTCGTTTCCCGTTCGAGCAGCGGTCATCGCCCCCCCGCAGCGCTGCTCAGCAACATTGGCCCGGCCCGCATTCCCTCCCCCCCCTCGAAGCGTGCCGGGCCATTTTGCACCAAGATTTGGGAAGAGGTGAGAAGATGACTGGTTTTCGTGCAATCCTCTTGGCCCTGCTCGCCAGCTTTCTGGTCGCTGGCTGCAACACGGTAAAGGGCGTCGGCCGCGACATCGAATCGGTCGGCGAGGCGGGCGACCGGGCCATCTGACCCGATATTTCGCTTACCCTAAGCCTCTTCGAGAGGCTCGACAGGCGCCGCTTCGGCGCCTGTTTTGCGTCGGCGCTGGGTGAACCAGATCGCGAAGATCGAAAATTCATAAAGCAGGATCAGCGGCACCGCGAGCAGGAACTGGCTCAAGATGTCAGGCGGCGTTGCCACCGCCGAAATGGCAAAGGCGGCGACAATCATGTAGCGGCGCGCCGAAATGAGCTGGTCGCGGCTGACCAGCCCCGCGCGTTCGATGAGCATCAGCAGGATCGGGAGCAGGAAGGCGATGCCGAACGCCATGATGAACTGCATCGTGAAGCTCAGATAATTGCCCACCGACGGCAGGGCTTCCTGCGTCACGCCGCCGACATCGCCCTGAAAACCGAGCAGAAAGCGCAGCGCGAGCGGGATGGTGATGAAATAGGCGAAGGACGCCCCCACCGCGAACAGCACCGGCGTCGCAAAGAGGAAAGGCAGCAACGCGCGCTTTTCCTGGCGATAGAGGCCGGGCGCAACAAACTTCCAGAGCTGATTCGCGATCACCGGAAAGGCGATCATCATCGACGCGAAAAAGGCGACCTTCACCTCGACGAAAAAGGCCTCGAACAGCTGCGTATAGATGAGCTTGCCCTGCCCCGCCGCGATCAGCGGCTGAACGAGGATCGCGAAGATCGGTCGCGCGAAATAGAAACACACCCCGAACGCAAGCGCGACGGCAAGCAACGACTTGAGCAGGCGCGAGCGAAGCTCGATCAGATGGTCGAGCAGCGGCATCTTGCCGCCCGCGCCATCCTCCTCCGCCGGATCGCCGGGCGCCGGATCGCTCATGGCAGCGCCTCGCCGCGCGGTGGGACGACATGCGTTTCGGCCTCGCCCGTTCCGATCGCTTTGCCCTTGTCCGCCTCCGCGCTTTGGGCCGGGTGCGATGTGCTGCCGGTCGGCGTCGCCGCGGCGGCCGCATCAATGTCGTCGACGCGCGGGAACTCGCGCATGATCGCCTCATTCTGCTCGCGCCACTGCTTCTCCAGCTCTTCGAGCTCGGCCTCGCGCATCATCGTGTCGAGCCCGGCGCGGAAATGGCGCGCCATGCCGCGCGCCTTGCCCAGCCATTTGCCCACAAAGCGCATCGCCTTGGGCAGATCCTTGGGGCCGATCACGACCAGGGCCACCACCACGACGAGCAGCAACTCGGTGGGCGCAACATCGAACATGAGTCAGCCTGTTCCCCGCGAACGGAAAGCGGTCAGCGGTTTTCGGTTTCCGCGGTCGGCGTCGGCGCGGGCGCGTCGGGAATGCGCTGTCCTTCGATCTGCTTCGGCGCGGGCGTCGGCGTGTCGTCGTCGGCCATGCCCTTCTTGAAGCTCTTGATGCCTTTGGCGACGTCGCCCATCATGTCCGAGAAGCGGCCCTTGCCGAACAGCAGCAGGACGAGGATCCCGACCACGAGCCAGTGCCAGATGCTGAAGCTACCCATCTCAAAATCTCCTTGAAGGGCTCATCTAAGCCTCTTCACTGTCTTTTACTAGGTCCAGCTCGCCCATCGCCGTTTCAAAAGCGAGATCGACGGGATCGAGCAGTCCCGCGGCGCGCAGATCGTCGATGCCGGGCAGATCCTTGCGGCTTCCAAGCCCGAAATGTTGCAGAAAGGCGTCGGTCGTCTTGTAGATGAGCGGGCGTCCCGGCACTTCGCGCCGCCCGGCCGGAGCGATCCATTCGGCCTCCATCAGCACGTCGAGCGTGCCCTTCGACGTCTGGACGCCGCGGATCGCCTCGATCTCCGCACGGCTGACGGGTTCGTGATAGGCGACGATCGCGAGCACCTCGGCGGCGGCGCGGGACAATTTGCGTGGGTCGTCGCGTTCGCGGCGGAGCAGATGCGCCAGATCCGCGGGCGTCTGGAAATGCCAGTGCCCGCCGCGTTCGACGAGTTCGATGCCGCTCCCCGCATGGCGCGCGGCGATGGTTTCGATGATCGCCCTCACCTGTCCCGGCGTCATTTCGTCGCCGAGCCGACCGGCAAGCTGGCGCGCGTCGAGCGGCTCGTCGCTGGCAAAAAGCATCGCCTCGATCGCGCGCTCCAGATCGTCGATCATGCCCCCTGCCCCCCTGTCGCCGTCCTTAGATAGAGCGGCTCGAATGCTCCCTCCTGCCGCAAATCGACCCGGCCCTGCCGCGCCAGTTCGAGCGCCGCAACGAAGCTCGACGCGATCGCCGAGCGGCGGAGTGGCCCTTGATAGTCGGCGGGCAGGAAATCGGCCAGCTCGCCCCAGTCGAGCTTGACGCCCAGCATCCGTTCGAGATGATGAAGCGCGGCGTCGAGCGTGACGACGGGGCGCCGCGACACCATATGGACCACCGGCTCGGAGCGCAGCTTCACCTGCCCGTAAGCGGCGAGGAGGTCATAAAGGCTGGCATCCCAGCGCCGCCGCTTCACGTCGCGCAGCCCCTCGGGTCGCGGACGCAAGAAGACGTCGCGGCCGATGCGGTCGCGCGCGAGCAGGCGCGCCGCCGCCTCGCGCATCGCCGCAAGCCGCTGGAGCCTGAGTTGCAGCCGCAGTGCGAGTTCGTCGGGCGACGGCTCTTCGAGCGGATCCTTGGGCAGCAACAGGGCCGATTTGAGATAGGCGAGCCATGCGGCCATCACCAGATAATCGGCCGCCACCTCCAGCTTGAGCTCGCGCGCTTCGGCGATGAAGCGCAGATATTGTTCGACCAGTGCCAGGATCGATATTTGCTTGAGATCGACCTTCTGGCTACGCGCGAGCGCGAGCAGCAGGTCGAGCGGACCTTCCCAGCTTTCAAGCGACAATTGCAGCGCGTCGTCGCGGGTCGCCGGCGGCGGCGCCATGTCGAACGGGAGCGACAGCCCCTCCATCGGCGCGTCAGGCCATCGCCAGAAGCGCGTCACGCTGATCGACGAGCGCGGCGAACTCGCCTTCGTCGCGCACGCCCCCGATTCGGTCCATCGCGCCTTCAAGCCTTGCGCGCGATACGGTGCTGATCGGGTCGAGCCGATTGGCGATACCGATCATGTCGTCCATCCGCGCCCAGCAGTTGAGCGCGATGTCGCACCCTGCCGCGATTGCCTCAACCGCGCGCGAAGGCACGTCGCCCGACAGCGCCTTCATGTCGAGATCGTCGGTCAACAACAGGCCGTGAAAACCGATGCGTTGGCGGATCACACTGTCGATGACGGTCGGTGAAAGCGTTGCGGGCCGGTCGGGATCCCATGCCGCGAAAATGACGTGGCAAGTCATCGCCATCGCCGCATCGCGCAGCGCGGCAAAGGGAGCAAGGTCGGACTGAAGCTCGCGATCGGAGGCGGTAACCGTCGGCAGGGCTTCGTGCGTGTCGAGCAGCGCGCGGCCATGGCCGGGAATATGTTTGACGATGCCGACAACGCCGCCCGCCTGCAAGCCGCCCAGAATGGCGCGTCCGAGCGCGGCGACGCGCATCGGCTCGCTGCCGAGCGCGCGGTCGCCGATCACGTCGCTTGCGCCCGGCTGGCGCACATCGAGGAGCGGCAGGCAGTCGACCGTGATGCCGACTTCGGCCAGCATCGCCGCGAGCGCCATCGCATTGAGGCGCGCCGCCTCGATCGCGCTGGCGGGCGCGCGCTCATAAAGCGCGTCAAAGGCGGCGCCGCTCGGAAAGGCGGGCCATTCCGGTTCCTTCATGCGCGCAACGCGGCCGCCTTCCTGGTCGATCAGGATCGGCAGGTTGCTCCGCCCGTCGAGGCTGCGCAGTTCGTCTGTCAGACGACGGAGCTGGTCGCGGTTCTCGATATTCCGCCCGAACAATATATAGCCCGAGGGCGCGCAATCGCGAAAGAAAGCGCGCTCATCGTCGGTCAGGGTCAGCCCGGACAGGCCGAAAATCGCCGGAATCATCGTGCGTCAACCTCCATCGGCCGCCGCCCCGCCCACGACGGCCACAGCGGCGATCATGCCACAGCCGCGCGATTGCACCAACGGAGTCTGCGGCCAAGCGGGGCGATTCAGCGGACGATGACGCAATTTTCACCAGCGACGCGCAGTTTTCCGCATAGATTCGAGGCGTTGGCGGTCGTTCCTGCGGGAACGCGCAAACGATAGATAGTGCCCGATCCGACCTTGACGGGCGAAATCACCCGATCGAGTTCGGCGAGATAGGCAAAACGCTTCGACAGGTTCGTCCAGGCCTTCGTCGCGGCGCCTTCGCTGCTGAACGCTCCCAGCTGGATCATGGCGCCGCTCGGCGACGCCGGTTCGGGCGCTGCCGTCGTCTTTGCAGGCGCCTTGGGCGCCGCCTTCGCCGCTGCAGCCGGCACCTTCGCCTGCTTCGCGGCGGCATCGCGCTCCGCCATCGTCACGGCCGGCTCTTCGGGCATTCGCGACGGATCGACCTTGCCCGCCGGCGCCGCCCCTTCGCTGGCGGAGAAGCTGGCGTCGCCCTCGCCTTCGAACGTCTTCGCGCCGTCGCTCTTGGGAGCGATCTTATAGTCGCCCTTTTCGGCGACGATCAGCTCGCCCTTGCCGCGCGCGCCGCCATTCTGGATCCACCACAGCCCGCCGAGCACCGCGCCGATCAGCAACAGGCCGCCGAGCACCATGATCAGCAGGCGCGCGGGCGACACCTCGCCATCCTCGTCGAAGCCATCGGCGGCCTCGAGCCAGGGCAGTCGGCCCTCATCGTCGAGCCCCAGCCCGTCGTCGCGGCGTTGCGCATCATCGTTACCGGCCATCAGTTCATCTCCTCGAGCGCCTCAACCCCCATGAGTTGCAGCCCGTTGCGGATGATCTGCCCGATTCCATCGGCCAAATAAAGGCGCGTCGCGGTCAATTCGGGGTCATTATCGAGCACGATGCGCGCCGCGGGATCGTCGTTGCCCAGATTGTACCAGGCGTGAAAGGCCGCTGCGACATCGGCCAGATAGAAGGCGATCCGGTGCGGTTCGCGCGCATAGGCCGCCGCCTCGACGATCCGCGGGAATTGCGCCAGCAGTTTGACGAGCGCCAATTCATTTGCACCCAGCCGCCCGGCCGCCGGGGCGGGAAGCAGGATCCCCGCATCCGTCGCCTTCTTGCGCAACCGCGCAATCCGCGCATTGGCATATTGCAGATACCAGACGGGATTGTCGCGCGACGCCTCGACGACCTTGGCAAAGTCGAAATCCATCTGCGCGTCGGCCTTGCGCGTCAACATGGTGAAACGCACCGCATCCTTGCCGACCTCGTCGACGACATCGGCCAGCGTGACGAAATTGCCGGCGCGTTTCGACATCTTGAACGGCTCGCCATTTTTGAGCAGGCGAACCATCTGCACCAGCTTGACGTCGAAACGCGTCTTGCCGCCGGTCAACGCCGCGACCGCGGCCTTGATCCGCTTGACCGTCCCGGCATGATCGGCGCCCCATATGTCGATGAGTTCGTCGGCCGTTTCGCTTTTCTGGAAATGATAGGCGAGGTCGGCGCCGAAATAGGTCCAGCTGCCGTCCGATTTCCGGATCGGGCGATCCTGATCGTCGCCAAACTGCGTCGAGCGGAACAGCGGCAGCTCGACCGGCTCCCAGTCTTCGGGCGTTTCGCCCTTCGGCGCTTCCAGAATGCCGTCGTAGACCAGCCCCTGTTCGCGCAGCCATTTTTCGGCCGCCGCGGGCTTCCCGGCCGCCTGAAGCTCGGCTTCGGACGAGAAGAGATCGTGATGGATGCCGAGCTTCGCAAGATCGGCGCGGATCATGTCCATCATCGCACCGACCGCCTCGGCGCGGAACAGGCCGAGCCACGCGCTTTCGGGCGCCGCAACGAAACGGTCGCCATGCTCGGCGGCCAGCTTCTGGCCAACGGGAATCAGATAGTCGCCCGGATAAAGGCCCTCGGGAATGGCGCCAATATCTTCGCCCAGCGCCTCGCGGTAGCGCATATGGACTGAACGCGCCAGGACATCCACCTGCGCCCCCGCGTCGTTGACATAATATTCGCGGATCACCTCGTGCCCCGCATATTCGAGCAGCGCCGCGAGCGCATCGCCGACCACCGCCCCGCGGCAATGGCCGACATGCATCGGCCCCGTGGGATTCGCCGAGACATATTCGACATTGACGCGCCGTCCCCGCCCCATCTGCGAGCGGCCATAATCGGCGCGCAGCTCGTGAATCAGCGCCAGTTCGTCGCGCCAGCTGTCGTCGGCGAGGCGCAGGTTGATGAAACCCGGCCCGGCCACGCTCGCCTCGACGACCTCGTCCAGCGCGGCGAGTTCGGCCACCAGCAGTTCGGCGAGCGCGCGCGGGTTCATGCCCGCCGGTTTGGCGAGCACCATCGCCGCATTGGTGGCAATGTCGCCATGCGCTGCGTCGCGCGGCGGCTCGACGCTGACCGCCGAACGGTCGAGTCCGGCGGGGATGGCGTCGCGGGCGGCAAGCGCATCGAGCGCGGCATCAATATGGTCGGAAAAGCGGCGGAACAGGGTCATGGACGGGGCCTGGCTTCGTTCAAAATACTGGGGCGCCCTATAACAGCTCAGCGGGCGCGAAAAGCCCCGCGTCGCCGGTCGGCGGAGCGGGGCGCGAGCGTGCGACCGGCGCAGGGCGCCGCCGCATCATCTATCGTCGGACATTATATTCGAGCTGCTCTTGCGTCAGCTGGAAGCCCACGAGCAGCTCAAAGCTGGCGCGTTGCACCGCCGCGCGCACTTCGGGAAGGCTGAGCGGGTCGATCGCCGCATCCTCGTCACCCGCCTTGCGCTTGCGCGTGATGCGCTCCTGAATGTCGGCGGGCAGGGTCGCCGCCGCGCGGTCGACATAGGCCGACGCCTGCCCGCGTCCCGTGCCGCGCGTCTGCCCCTCGGCAAAGGTCACCGCGACATTGCCCAGGCGCTTGGCGACGACCGCGGTGCCGCCTTGCAGCACCGTTGCATAATAGGGCAGGGTCACCGTGCGTGCCGGCCCCGCGTCGCGGCGCGTGGCGATCACGTCGAAAGTCGCAAGCTGGTAGACCTTGTCGCCGCTATCGTTGCATTGCGGCGTCACATTGGTGATCGTCGCAACAATGTCGATCGCGCGCGCGTCGCGACTTGTCGCCGGATCGAACAGCGTGATGTCGCCCGTATGGAGCGGAACAGCGACCGCCGGACAGGCGGTTCGCGTCGCGGTGATGCCGACACCGCCCGCCACCTCGATCTCGTTGTCGCGCGCGCAGCCCGCAACCATCGCCATGGCTGCCGCGCCGCACACCAGGATCAGACTTTTGCGGAACGGTAACGAAATGGCCATCATGACAAGACTTTCCAAACAGGCGCGCAGACAGGGCCGGAACGATCGATCCCGTTTCATGCGCGCCGCTTCTTATCGGCGCGATGAACGAGGCGCAACCGCGACGCAACCGACGAAGCGGCTTTACCGCGAAGGACTTGCTGCGCTAGAGCGCGGGCATCATGAACGCACCTCTTCCGACGATGTCGGCGACGACCGGCGACGGCGCCCTGCTCACGGTATTGATCGCCGCACCGCGGGGCTTTTGCGCCGGCGTCGACCGCGCGATCCGGATCGTCGAGCTGGCGCTCGAACGATTCGGCGCACCCGTCTATGTCCGGCACGAAATCGTCCACAACCGCTATGTCGTCGAATCGCTGAAAGCCAAGGGTGCGATCTTCGTCGAATCGCTCGACCAGGTTCCCGACGGCGTTCCCGTGGTTTTCAGCGCTCATGGCGTGCCCAAGGCGGTGCCCGCGAAGGCCGAACTGCGCGGGCTCGACTATATCGACGCAACCTGTCCGCTTGTCTCAAAGGTGCATCGCCAGGCCGAACGCGCGCATGAGGCGGGCCGTCACATCATTTTCATCGGCCATGCCGGGCACCCGGAGGTCGTCGGCACGCTGGGGCAATTGCCCGACGGCGCAATGACGTTGGTCGAATCGGTCGACGATGTCGCCGCGCTGGCGCCTGCCGACCCCGACCGGCTTTCTTTCCTGACCCAGACCACGCTCTCGGTCGACGACACGCGCGACATCGTCGCGGCGCTGCAGCATCGCTTCCCCGCCATTGCCGGACCGCGGGGCGAGGATATCTGCTATGCGACCTCGAACCGGCAGGAAGCGGTGAAAGCCATCGCGACGCGCTGCGACCGAATGATCGTGATCGGGGCACCGAACAGCTCGAACAGCCTGCGGCTCGTTGAGGTGGCCGAGCGGCTCGGCACGCCAGCGCATCTGGTCCAGCGCGGCAGCGACGTCGATCCCGCATGGCTCGACGGCATCGGAACGCTCGGCATAACGGCGGGGGCGAGCGCTCCGGAGACGCTGGTGCGCGAAGTCATCGACGCAGTGGCCACCGTGCGTCCGGTCAACGAGAATGTGGTCGTGACCGCTGAGGAAAATATGGTGTTCAAGCTGCCGCGCGGCCTCGAAGCCGCCTGATGGCCGTCTATACCCACGTCGAGCCCGACGACCTCGCCGCGCTGATCGCCCGCTATGACATCGGCACGGTGGTATCATGCAAGGGAATCGCCGAGGGGGTCGAGAACAGCAATTTCCTGCTCGAGACAACGCACGGCCGCTTCATCCTGACGCTTTATGAAAAGCGTGTCAGCGAAGGCGACCTGCCCTTTTTCGTCGACCTGCTCGATCATCTGGCAAAGCGCGATTGCCCGGTCCCCGCCATGATCCGCGACCGCGAGGGCGTGGCCGTCCAGCAGGTTGCGGGGCGCGCGTCGTGCGTCATCCAGTTCCTGCCCGGCATTTCCCTGACCCATCCCACGCCCGGTCAGTGCGAGGCGGCCGGCGCGGCGCTGGGCGCGATGCACCGCGCCGTCGCCGATTTTGCGGGTGCGCGCGAAAACAGCATGGGCCATCGCCACTGGCGGGCAATCGCCCATGATGCGGGCGATCTCGACGCAGTGATTCCGGGATTGCAGGCAATCGTCGATCAGGAACTCGATCATCTCGACGCGCACTGGCCGCACGACCTGCCCGCGCACGTCGTTCACGCCGACCTGTTCCCCGACAATGTGCTGATGCTCGGCGAGCGCGTCACCGGCCTGATCGATTTCTATTTCGCGGCGACCGATTACCGCGCCTATGATGTCGCGGTCACGCACGCGTCGTGGGCCTTTTCCACCGATGGCAGCGACTGCGATATCGGTCGCGCCACGGCGCTGATGCGCGGCTATGCCCGCGAAATCGCTCTCACCGACGAAGAGTTTGCGGCGCTCCCGCTGCTGGCGCGCGGTGCTGCCCTGCGTTTTTTGCTCACACGCGCGCACGACTGGATTCACACGCCACCGGGCGCGCTCGTCACTCGCAAGGATCCCGCACCGTTTCTTGCACGCCTGCGGCGTTATCAGGCGTCCGACGCAGCCACGCTGTTCTCCGCAGCATGAGCGAAGGGCAAACGGTCATCGTCGCCACCGACGGCGCGTGCAAGGGCAATCCCGGCCCCGGCGGCTGGGGCGTCGTCCTGCGCTGGGGCGACGTCGTCAAGACGATGTCTGGGGGCGAAGCCGACACGACGAACAACCGCATGGAACTGATGGCCGCGATCGAGGCGCTGGCGGCGCTCAAGCGTCCGTGCAACGTCAAACTGTCGACCGACAGCGTTTATGTCCGCGACGGCATCACCAGATGGATCTTCGGCTGGCAGAAAAACGGATGGAAAACCGCCGCAAAGAAACCCGTCGCGAACGCCGACCTGTGGAAACGGCTGATAAAGGAAGCCGCCCGCCACAAGATCGAATGGCTGTGGGTCAAGGGCCACGCCGGGCACGGCGACAATGAACTCGCCGACAAGCTCGCCAGCGACGCGGCGCTGAAAGCGGCGCGGGCGCGCTGAACGCCCGCGCACGATAGCTATTCGGTTTCGCGGACCTCGGCGCCGGGACCGTTTTTCTGGATCGACTCGATGGCATTTTTGGCCGACGCCTTGCTGCTATAGCCTTCGGTCCAGAAGATCGCTTCGCTATTATATTTGAAATAGGCGACAAATTCGCCGGCTTTGTTCTTCTTGATCTCGAAATAATGGGCCATGCCATCCTCCACAGGTCGCGCCGCGCCGGGGGTGGCGGGCCAAGCCCATGCTAATCCAGCAATTTCAGCGCGCAAGGGGCGATGACTTACGCGAAGCGCGACACCGCAAAGGGCGACGGGTCGATCCGTCCGATCGCGCCCCGCGGCTCCGGCGCGCCAAGCTGCGCGGCGAGCAACCCGGCGATCGCCGGGGCGGTCTGGATACCGAAACCGCCCTGCCCGGCACACCAGATGAAGCGCGCTTCGTGCGGATCGCTTCCAAACACCGGAAGCCGGTCAGGCGCGAAGCTCCGTAGTCCGGCCCATTTGCGCTCGACCGCGGCAACCGGCCAGTCGACGACCGACTGCAACCGGTCGATCGCGGTTGCAACGTCGATATCCTCGGGCACGACGTCGTGGGGGTCGACGGGCGTTTCATCGTGCGGGGTAAGCCAGATGCGTCCCTCACTTTCGCCCTTGAAGTAGAAATCGCCGCCGATGTCGATCACCAGCGGCAGGGCGGCGGGGGTAGGAACACCGAGCCGCAACTGCACCATCGTCCGCCGACATGGCTGAATGCCCACCGGCGCGATTCCCGAAGCCGCCGCGACCCGGTCGGCCCATGCTCCCGCCGCGTTGACCAACAGGTCGGCGTGGATCGTCGCGCCACCGACTTCGATGACCCACCCCGCGGCCACGCGGCGCGCACGGCGCATCGAGGCGCGCGTGACGAGCTGCGCCCCGGCCCGCTTCGCGGCGCGCAGATAGGCGGCGTGAAGCCGCGCCACGTCGATGTCGCGGCACGCGCTTTCATAGGCGGCTTCACACCATTGCGGCCGCAGTCCAGGGACCAGTGCCGCAACGGCGTCGCCCGAAATCCGCTCGACGGCCACGCCCTTGAACCTGAACTCGGCGGCGAAGGCGTCGACCGCCGCGGCGTCGGCGGCGCGCCCCAGCGTCAACGCGCTGCGCGGCGTCAGAAAACCCCGCTCGGCAAAATCGGCGTGGGGCTGGTCAAGCGCCTCGAACGACGCGCTGGTCAACGGCTGCACTCCCGCGCCGCCATAGCTTTCGTGCCAGAAAGCCGCCGATCGACCCGTCGCGTGATAGCCCGGTGTATCCTCGGCCTCGACAAGCATGACCCGGCGCCACGGCGCGAGCGCAGCGGCAAGACTGGCGCCCGCAATCCCCGCGCCAACGATCAGGACGTCGGTAGCGGAAGGGGCGGCGGCGGTCATGCTGGCCGCATATCGGCTGCCCCGCGGAATGCAAGCGCGGCCGCGCTGCGACGAACATGGTTACTCTTTGGTAAGCCATAAGGCGTAGACGCATGGCGATGGAGAATGGCACGATTGCGCTGGGCCTGATGGCCGTTCTGGGGCTGATGATGATCGCCGCGGCGATCAGCGACATCCGGTCGCGGACTATCTCCAACGAACTCAACGCCGCGATGGCGATATTGGCGATCCCCTTCTGGGTGGCGTCCGGGCTGGCGTTCTGGCCGGACGTGCCGATCCAGTTCGGCGCGGCGCTGCTTGTCTTTCTGGTTTTCGCGGGACTCTTCGCAATCGGCGCGATGGGCGGCGGCGATGTCAAAATGATCGGCGCGGTGATGCTGTGGATGCCGCTGCCGCTGTTTCTGCCCATGTTGATGGTCATGGCGATCGGCGGCGGAATCCTTTCGGCTATCATGCTTATCCACATGAAATTGCGTCCTTCGGGCAAAGCGGTGGAGGTGCCTTATGGAGTCGCCATCGCTGCCGCCGGCCTTTGGGCGCTTCACCAACACTATCTTAACCAGTTTCAGGCTATCGGTTTGTCCTGAGGGCAAGCACCGCCGTTTCCGGACGGTGCAGGAGGCGAAAAATCGTCATGGATACGCGAAAGATTATGCTGATCGTCGGCGCGCTGGTGATTGCCATCGGCGCGGCATTCGGGGTCAACTATATGATGCGCGGAGCGGGGGCTCCTGCCGCGCGGGCGGCCGCGGCGCCAGAGATTACGGGTCCGATGATCCTGGTGGCGACACGGCAGTTGCCCGTCGGCACGATCATCGGACCGGACAGCTTCCGGTTCCAGCCCTGGCCGAAAGAGCTCGTCGAAAATGCGTATTTCGTGAAAGAAAAAACCGATGTGAACACGTTGGTCGGCACCGTCGTGCGCCATCCGATCACGGCCGGACAGCCGCTTACGCAGGGGGCGCTCGTGCATCCCGACGACCGCGGGTTCCTCGCCGCCGCGCTTGGCCCCGGGATGCGCGCGATCACCGTCAAAGTGTCACAGGAACAGGGCGTCGCCGGTTTCGTCTTTCCCGGCGACCGTGTCGACGTGATGCTCACGCAGACGATCGAAGTGAAGGAAGGCAGCACCTATCCCGATGAGCAGATTTTCACTGCCGAAACCATCGTTCGCAATATCCGCGTGCTGGCCACCGACCAGCGCTACGATGCCGAGGATGAAACGGGCAAGACGCCCGTTCGCACCTTTGGTTCGGTGACGCTGGAAGCGACGCCGGAGATCGCCGAAAAAATCGCGGTCGCGCAGGGCATGGGCAAATTGTCGCTCGCGCTCCGCCCGCTGGCCGAGAGTGCGGGGGAGCTCGACGCTGCGATCGCTTCGGGCGAAATCGACGTGCCGGCTTCCGGCGGCACGGCGGCGGAAAGAAAGATGCTGGCGCAGGCGGCCGCACGCCCGGTGGCCAACCGCTCGTCGGCGACGACCGGCGGCGACGTGTCGCGCTTCTGGATACCGGTGCGCGGCCGCGTAACGTCGCCGCGTCCCCAGCAAATGGAAAACAGGGGCAATTATGCGACGTCCAACAATGGTCGCGAGGCGTCCGTTCCGACCGGCCCGGTCGTGCGCGTGACCCGCGGCGACAAGATGACCGAAGTTCCGGTTGGGGGTAAGTAAGATGAACAGCAAAGCCCATTTCAAGGCGGCGGCTCTGGCTCGCACCCTGGCCATCGGCCTCGTGGCGGCCACGCTGGCGGCGGCGCCTTCGCAGCCCGTCGCCGCGCAGGCGGTGCAGAATGCAAGCAGCAGCATCGACCTGTCGGTCGGCCGCGGCCGCCTCGTCAGCCTGCCCGCCGCGATGAGCGACGTGTTCGTCGCCGACGACAAGGTCGCCGACGTCCAGGTTCGTTCGAGCCGTCAGCTCTACGTCTTTGCGAAGGCGCCCGGCGAAACGAGCATCTATGCCACCGACGCGAACGGCCGGGTCGTCTTTTCGACCGTTGCGCGAGTGGGCAACAATATCGAGACGATCGACCAGATGCTGTCGCTGGCGATGCCCGAAGCAAGCATTGCGGCGAACACGATGAACGGCTTTGTGCTGCTCACCGGCACGGTTCAGTCGCCCGACGACGCTGCCGAAGCCGAACGGCTCGTCCAGGCCTTCGTGGGCGAACAGACCAAGGTGCTCTCGCGCCTGCGCACGGCGACCCCGCTGCAGGTCAATCTGCAGGTCCGCATTGCCGAGGTGAACCGCTCGCTGGTGAAGGAACTGAGCGGCAATCTGTTGACGCGCGACACCGACGGCCCCCTCGGCAACGGATTTCTGGGCGGCGTCTTTGGCGGGCGTCAGGCCGGGACGATCACGACCGATGCCAACGGCAACACCATCTACACCATCACAACCCCGCCTGGCACGCGCAGCCTCGCCGGGGCGGGCCGCCTGTTCGGACTCGACCTCATCGCGTCGCTAGACATCGGCGAGCGGTCGGGCCTGGTGGCGACGCTCGCGCAGCCCAATCTGACGGCGATTTCGGGCGAAACCGCCGACTTCCTCGCGGGCGGCGAATTTCCCGTGCCGATCCCCGGCAACTTCGCCGGGACGACGATCGAATATCGCAAATATGGCGTCAGCCTGGCCTATACGCCGACGGTCCTCTCGAACGGCCGCATCAGCCTGCGCGTCCGCCCCGAAGTGTCGGAGCTGTCGACCGAGGGTGCGATCGAGATGCAGGGCTTTCAGGTTCCGGCCCTCACCATCCGCCGCGCCGAAACGACCGTCGAGCTGGGTTCGGGCGAAAGCTTCATGATCGCGGGCCTGCTCAACAACCGTTCGATCGGCGCTATCGACAAGATGCCGGGTCTTGGCGATGTTCCGCTGCTGGGCACGCTGTTCAAATCGGACAGCTTCCGCCGCGGCGAGACCGAGCTTGTGATCGTCGTGACGCCCTATCTGGTCGAACCCGTTTCGGCGAACGACATCAAGCTGCCGACCGATGCCTTCCGCGACGCGGACGACCTGCAGCGCCTGCTCCTCAATCAGACGAGCGACGGCGTGACCGGCGGCGATCGGCCGAAGCCGCGGCTCGACACCAATGTCGGCGACGCCGACCGCCCGCGCGGCGGCGGCGACGCCTCGCCCGGTTTCAGCATCAAGTGACGCCGCCGATTTCAGGAGCAAAGTGATGAAAAATATCGCAACTTGGACGGTCCTGGCCCTGGCGACGACCCTCGCCGGCTGCGCGGGCAGCGCCTATAGCAACCGCAGCCTGGAATCGGTGCACCAGCCGGTCGTGCGCAACAGCATCTATCAGTTCGACGTCGCCGCGACGGACGGCGAACTGCCGCCAAGCGAACAGGGCCGCCTGCAAGGGTGGTTCGACGCGATGGGCATCCGCTATGGCGACCGCGTCGCAATTGAAGATCCGTCGCTTTATGGAGCATCCTCGGCGCAATCGACCGTCCGTGCGATGGTCGAGCGACGCGGCCTTCTGCTCAGCAAGGATGTTCCGGTGACTACCGGCGCGGTTCCCGAAGGACATATCCGCGTTGTCGTGACGCGCGCATCAGCGTCGGTGCCGGGGTGTCCCGACTGGGGCACCAAATCGTCGCTGAACCCGCTCAACGCGACGTCGTCCAACTATGGCTGCGCGACCAACAGCAATCTTGCCGCGATGGTCGCCGACCCCAACGACCTCATCAAGGGCACGCGCGACACGGGCCATGACCCGGTTGCGGCCACGCGCGCAATTCAGACCTATCGCACGAAGCCCCAGACCGGAGCCGGCGAACTGACCAAAACATCGACGAGCGGAGGCGGCCAGTGAACGCTCATTTCAAACCCGGAACGCTACGCGACCCTTTCAACGCTTTCGTCTGTGACGACGACACGCTGGAATTGATCCGCGTCGCGGCCAGCGACATGGGCTGGCCGATGGAAAAGTGCAACAAGGGTGGCCTGCGGAACGCCGTCCAGTCGCTGTCGGTATCGGCAAGCCCCAACATCCTGTTCGTCGACATGTCGGAATCGGGCGACCCGATCAATGACATCAATGCGCTGGCAGAGGTCTGCGAGCCGGGCACGGTGGTGATCGCGGCGGGTCAGGTCAACGATGTCCGCCTGTATCGCGATTTGCTGTCGAGCGGGATTCAGGACTATCTCCTGAAGCCGCTGTCGCTCGATCAGGTCCGCGAATCGCTGACGATGGCGCAGGCGATGCTGTCGGCGCCCAAACATGCCGAGATGCACGACGACAAGCCTCATCACATGATGGCGGTGGTCGGGGTGCGCGGCGGTGTCGGCGCGTCGATGGTCGCAACCTCGCTCGCCTGGGCGATCAGCGAACAGGCCGACCGCCAGACCGCACTGCTCGATCTCGACGTTCATTTCGGCACGGGCGCGCTGACGCTCGACCTGGAACCCGGTCGCGGGCTCATTGACGCGATCGACAATCCCAGTCGCATCGACGGCCTGTTCATCGAGCGCGCCATGGTCAGGGCGTCGGACAAGCTCAGCCTGCTGTCGGCCGAAGCCCCGATCCACCAGCCGGTGATGACGGACGGTTCGGCCTTTTTTCAGCTCGAAGAGGAATTGCGCAATGCCTTCGAGATGACGATCGTGGATATCCCGCGCCAGGTTCTGATCCCCTTCCCGCACCTCGTGTCGGAAGCGGGCACGATCCTGTTGGTGAGCGATGTCACGCTGGCGGCCGCGCGCGATACGATCCGCCTTCTGTCCTGGTTCAAGCAGAATGTGCCCGGCGCACGCGTGCTGCTGGTCGCCAACAAGTTCCAGAGCGCGATCGGCGAACTGTCGCGCAAGGAGTTTGAATCCTCGATCGAACGAGCGATCGACATCGTCATTCCATTCGATCCCAAGCTGGTCGCGCAAGCGGCAAAGCTGGGCAAATCCTACGCCGAAACCTGCAAGGGCACCAAGGCGGCGCAGGTCTGGAACAATCTGATGCGGCTGATCCTCGACGGCGCCGATGTCGAAGCCGAAGACGCGGCTGCGTCGGCCAGGAGCAAGGCGGGCGGGTCGCTGCTTGGCAAGCTCGGTTTCACCAAAAAGGGCAAGAAAGAGGCGGCGTGATGACGCGCCTCCCATTGAAAGAAGCGGACATCTGCTTGTCATGAACCTGCCAGTCATCCTTATCGTCGTCGGGGCCGTCATGGCTTTTGCGGTTCTTGCGATCCTTCTTGGCGGTCCGTCGGCGGGCAAGGCGAAGTCGCGGCGGTTGGCGATGGTCAAGGATCGCCATGCCGCTTCGACCGAGGCGGTCGTCGCGGCGCAGATGCGCAAGACCATCCAGTCGGCGGGCCGCCGGGGAGATTCGTCGCTGACCAGCCTGCTTCCCCGCCGTGACGAGCTGGAAAAGCGCATCCGGCGGACGGGCAAAAGCTGGACGCTCACCCAATATATGTTCGCGTCGATGGGGCTGTTCGTCATCGCCACCGGTGCGATGCTGATCGTCCGCGCGCCGTTTCCGATGGCGGCGCTGGTCGGGCTGCTCATCGGCCTCGGCCTGCCCTATATGGTCGTCGGCATGGCGATCAGGAAGCGCGTGACGCAGTTCAATGCCCGCTTTCCCGATGCGATCGACCTGCTCGTGCGCGGGCTTCGGTCGGGTCTGCCGGTGACCGAGACATTCCAGGTCGTCAGCCAGGAACTTCCCGGCCCGGTAGGCGAGGAGTTCAAGGGCGTCGTCGAACGGATCCGGATCGGCAACACCATGGAGGCGGCGCTCCAGGAATCGGCCGAAATGCTCGGCACGCCCGAGTTCCAGTTCTTCTGCATCACCATCCAGATCCAGCGCGAGACGGGCGGCAACCTTGCCGAGACGCTGGCCAACCTGTCGGACGTGCTGCGCAAACGCGCGCAGATGAAGCTGAAAATCCGTGCAATGTCGTCGGAAGCCAAGGCGTCGGCCTACATCGTCGGCGCACTTCCCTTCTTCGTCTTCGGCGTCGTGTGGACGGTGAATCCCAGCTATCTGGCCGGCTTCTTCGTCGAACAACGTTTGATCGTCGCGGGGATCGGCGGGCTGATCTGGATGAGCATCGGCGCCGGAATCATGGCCAAGATGGTCAATTTCGAGATTTGAAGGCGCGGAGACCATGATCAGCACCCTGCCCGTCACCGCCGCATTTACGGGCGCCCAGAACGGCCCCTCGATCCTTGGCATCGACGTCGTCTGGGCCGGCACCCTGCTCGCCGCGATCGGCGTCTTTGCGGTGCTTGTCGCCATCTACAATGCGCTGACCGTGCGCAATCCGATGACGAAGCGCGTCAAGGCGCTGAACGAGCGCCGCGAACAGTTGAAGGCGGGCATTACCGCCTCGACGGCCAAGCGGCGCGCGCGCCTCGTGCGCAAAAATCAGACCGCCGACAAGATGCGAAGCTTTCTGGGTCGCTTGCAGGTCTTACAGGAAGGGCAGATCAAGGAGGTCCAGCAAAAGCTGGCGCAGGCGGGCATCCGGTCAAAGGATCTGGCCGTCGCGGTCATTTTCGGGCGAATGGTGCTGCCCATCCTGTTCGGGGGGCTTGCCGTCTTCCTCATCTATATCGTCGACATGTGGCCGACGCTGACCCCGTTCAAGCGGTCGGGCTTCACGATGGCGGCGCTGATTCTCGGCTACAAGGCGCCCGACCTGTTCGTCGACAACAAGCGCCAGAAACGCACCGACGCCATTCGCAAAGGGCTTCCCGACGCGCTCGATCTCCTTGTGATCTGCGCCGAAGCAGGCCTGACCGTCGACTCGGCCTTTGCGCGCGTCTCGAAAGAGCTCGGCCGCGCCTATCCCGAACTGGGCGAGGAATTCGCCCTGACGTCGATCGAGCTCGGCTTCCTGACCGAGCGGCGGCAAGCGTTTGAAAACCTGGCCTATCGCGTCAATCTGGAATCGGTGAAAGGCGTCGTCACGACGATGATCCAGACCGAAAAATATGGCACCCCGCTCGCCAGCGCGCTGCGTGTTCTTTCGGCCGAGTTCCGCAACGAGCGCATGATGCGCGCCGAAGAGAAGGCCGCACGCCTGCCCGCGATCATGACGGTGCCGCTGATCCTCTTCATCCTGCCGGTGCTGTTCATCGTCATTCTGGGCCCTGCGGCCTGCTCGCTGAGCGACGCGATGTCGGGCGGCAGCTTCGGCGGCAAATAGCCTGCCAAGCCGACTTCGATAAGAGGAGGAGGAGGGCCGAAACGATTCCGCCCTCCCCCCTTTTGTGTCAGGCGACGGTCTGTTCGATCGCCCCAAAGATGCTGTGGTGGCGTTCGTCGTCCATCCAGATGCGCACGGTATCGCCCTTCTGCATAAAGGGCGTCCTGGCTTCCCCGTGCCGGATCGTTTCCACCGTCCGCACTTCGGCCAGACAGCTATATCCCAGCCCGCCTTCGCTGACCGGCTTGCCGGGTCCGCCGTCGGCATCGCGGTTCGACACGGTGCCCGACCCGATGATCGTGCCTGCGCCCAGATTTCGCGTCTTCGCCGCATGGGCGATGAGCTGGCCGAAATCGAAGGTCATGTCGACGCCCGCATCGGCGCGCCCGAGCGGCTGGCCGTTGAGGTCGACGCACAGCGTGCCGTGCAGCTTGCCCCCTTTCCAGCGGTCGCCGAGCGCATCGGGCGTCACAAAAACCGGCGACATCGCGCTTGAGGGCTTCGACTGGAAAAAGCCGAACCCTTTGGCCAGTTCGGCGGGAATCAAACCGCGGAGCGAGACGTCATTCGTCAAGCCGACAAGCAATATCTTCTCGCGGGCCGCGATCGGGTCGATCCCGGCGGGAACGTCATCGGTGACCACGACGACCTCGGCTTCCATGTCGCATCCCCACGCCGGATCGCCGAGCGGGATCGGATCGCGCGGCGCGAGAAAGGCGTCGCTGCCGCCCTGATACATCAGCGGATCGTGCCAGAAGCTTTCGGGCATCTCGGCGCCGCGCGCCTGCCGCACCAGCGCGACATGGTTCACATAGGCGCTGCCGTCGGCCCATTGATAAGCGCGCGGCAGTGGCGAGGCCGCGTCGCGTTCGTGGAACCGCTCTTTCGGAATCGCATCATGGTTCAGATCCTCGGCCAGCGCCGCCAGACGCGGCGCGGCATCGGCCCAATTGTCGAGCGCCGCCTGCATCGTGGCTGCGATCGCCGCGGCGTCGGCATACCAGGCAAGATCGTCCGAAACGACGACCAGGCGGCCGTCGCGGCCCTGTTTGAGCGAAGCTAGTTTCACGAAAACTCCCTTTTTCTGGCGATCGGCCGAACGCGCGATCGCCCATCGGAGAGCCAAGGTCAGCGCGACGTCGTGATCGATGCGAAACAGGTAAAGCCGCTCTGCCCCGCCTGCAAGCGCCGGATGTACTGAAGATAGGCCTGCGACTGGTCATAGGTGGTGCCCGGCAACGTGCGACCACGGAACGCGCGCTTCACTTCCTCGCCCGTGAAGGGCCGCGCCGCGCCGGGAAAGGCTCCTTTGGTCCCCGGCGGAACCAGCTTGCCCGCCGCGTCGATATATTGACCGGCCGCGGTTGGTCCCGGCACCGGAATCTGGCAGTTCATCACCGACACGGCGGTCTGGGCGAAGGCGGGCCGGATCGTCAGCGCCGCGGACACGCCCGCTGCACCAAGCGCGAGCATCCGGCGCCGCGACGGCGGGCCTTCGCAATTGTCGGCCGGGATCGTCGGATCGTCGCTCTTTTCCATGGTTGGCGCATAACGCAATGACGCGGCAAGGAAAAGCAAAACACCGCCGTCTGCCGCGCCCTTCCCGCTTTGGCACAAGCCATCCGAAATCCCTAACGGCGACAAAGCGGCTTGCGCGCATCCCCCGCTTCGTGCCACGCGGGCGGCGCATGTTCGATCGCTTGTCCAGCCTTGTCACCGCGTTGACGCTGGTTGCCATTGCGGCGATCTTTGCCGCCCTCGCCGACGGCGATCCGCTGGCGATCGCGATGATGGCGATCGCCGGATTCGCCGCCGCCCTCACCGTATATAGCGCGCTTCCCCATGCCCATTCCGATACGCGCTCCGCGGGAGTGGCGCCTGCCGAGATGCGCCCTCTTTCCTTTCTGCGCCACCCCGATTTCGCGCGCTGGGTCGATCAGGAAAAGGATCCGTTGCTTGGCGTCGCCGACAATATCGTCGCCATCGCCAACGACGCCGCGATCCGGCTTTTGGGGCGCCATATCGTCGGCGCCGACATCCGCACCGCGATCCGCCACCCGGTTGCCGCCGAATGGCTGTCGCGGATCGACGGCGACGCCGCGCTGGAAACGATCAACCTGGTCGATTATCCACGCCCCGGCCAGCGCTGGACGATGCGCATCGCGGCGCTCTCGAACGGCGAGCGCATTGTCTTCCTGTCCGACCGCTCGGCAATCGACGCTGCCGACCGGATGCGCTCCGATTTCGTCGCCAATGCCAGCCACGAGCTGCGTACGCCGCTCGCCGCGATCCTGGGCTATGTGGAAACACTGCAGGACATGAACGGCGAAGACGACGGTGCGACGCGGCACCGCTTCCTGTCGATCATCGAGCGCGAGGCGCGGCGGATGCAGCAGCTGGTGATCGACCTGCTGTCGATTTCGCGCGTCGAAGCCGACCGCTTTCGCCGCCCGACCACCGAGGTCGACCTTGCCGCGATCGTCCGCCACACGATCACGCAGTTACAGGACAGCGAAACCGCCCGGCCGAGGGATATTGTCGTGGCGCTCGGGACCGAAAAACTGCCGATGCGCGGCGACGAAGCGCAGCTTGGCCAGCTTGTCCACAATATCATTTCCAACGCGATGAAATATGGACACCCCGGCACCCCGGTGACGGTCGAGCTGCTGCGCGAAGGCGCGCGCGTACGCCTGTCGGTCAGCGACGAGGGCGACGGCATCGCCCCCGACCATATCCCTCGGCTGACCGAGCGCTTTTACCGCGTCGACGAGGCGCGTAGCCGCTCGGTCGGCGGCACCGGGCTCGGCCTCGCGATCGTCAAGCATATCAGCGAGCGGCACCAGGGCCAGCTCGACATCGAAAGCGAAGTCGGCAAGGGCACGAGGGTATCGGTGACCTTTCCCCTCGCCGTCGACGCCTAGGACCGATCGACATTCAGAAGCTGGCGAGTCGAAAATGGTGGTTTTCCGTGATCCGGAGCGCAGCGTGCTTTTTTGCACGTGAGCACCGGAAGCGCACAAGGCCGCCATTTGCAGACCACCAGAGCTGAATGGCGATTGGTCCGGGCGCGTGATCGGGTTCGACTTGAGCACCGCCTCCTATCTCGTCATCCGGCCTTCGCCGGGATGACGATTCAGTCATAAATTGATCCTGCCCTAATCGATCCGGTCGAGCAGCTCGGCAATCTTTCCGAACATCGCGTCGATCTGCGCCTTTTCGACGATCAGCGGCGGCGACAGCGCGATGATGTCGCCGGTCGCGCGCACCAGCAGGCCATTGTCGAAACAGGCATGGAACAATTCCATCGCGCGCGCGGTCGGTGCGCCGGGGCGCGGGGTCAGTTCGATCCCCGCGACGAGGCCGATCGTGCGGATGTCGATGATGTGACGCCGCCCCTTCAGGCTGTGCGCCGCATCCTCCCAATAGGCGCCGAGCTCATTCGCGCGATCGAACAAACCGTCGCGCGCGTAAATGTCGAGCGTTGCGAGACCGGCCGCGCTCGCCAGCGGGTGCCCGGAATAGGTGTAGCCGTGGAACAGTTCGATCCCGCCCGGCGCGCTGTCGATCACCGCATCGTGAAGCTCGCGTTTCACCGCGACTGCTCCCATCGGCACGGCGGCGTTGGTGAGGCCCTTGGCCATCGTGATGATGTCGGGGGTCACGCCCCACGTCCCGGCGGCCGTTGCGCCGCCGACGCGGCCAAAGGCGGTGATGACCTCGTCAAAGATCAGGATGATCCCGTGCCGGTCGCAAATCTCGCGCAGACGCCGAAGATAGCCGACCGGCGGCACAAGCACGCCGGTCGAGCCCGCCATCGGTTCGACGATCACCGCGGCGATCGTCTCGGCGCCGTGCAGATCGACGAGGCGCTGCAGGTCGTCGGCGAGTTCGGCCCCATGCCGAGGGAACCCGCGACTGAAGGCATTGCGCTCCGGATCGTGCGTATGGCGGAGATGATCGACGCCAGCCAGTCCGCCACCAAAGGCGCGGCGATTGTTGACGAGGCCCCCGACGCTGATCCCGCCAAAGCCCGTGCCATGGTAGCCGCGCTCGCGTCCGATCAGCCGGGTGCGCGTCCCCTGCCCCCTCGCGCGCTGGATGGCGAGTGCGATTTTCAGCGCTGTATCAACCGATTCTGAGCCACTGTTGGTAAAAAATATCCGGTCGAGACCCCGCGGCATCAATTCGCCCAGCCGTTGCGCCAGTTCAAAGGGCAGCGGATGACCGAGTTGAAAGGTCGGCGCGAAATCCAGCGTCGCCGCGGTCCTGGCGATCGCCTCGGCAATCTCGGGTCGGCAATGACCCGCATTGCTGCACCAGAGACCCGATGTGCCGTCGAGCACGTCGCGCCCGTCGCTCGAGCGGTAATACATGCCGTTTGCGGAAACGAGCTGGCGCGGATGCGCCTTGAAAGCACGGTTCGCAGTGAAGGGCATCCAGAAACTTGCCAGCCGGTCGTTGTCACCCCTCATCGCCGCGCGCCTCCCTGTGGTCTTGCTCTGCGTCAATCTGACGGGCCACCGACGCGCTGGCAATGGACAAATCCGGCCCTCTGGCGCTTGACCCGACTTCACGATAGGCTGGCCGCTCCACAAAGGGGCCGGCTCCTCGGCCCAATCGGGGGCGCATGTCAGTCAATCTGGAACAATGGATCAGCGAGCATAATATCGACGAAGTCGAATGTATCGTCCCTGACATCAACGGGGTCCAGCGCGGCAAGGTGTTGCCCGCGCGCAAGTTCCTGACCTCGGTGAAGGACAAGACGCTCCGCATTCCGGGCAGCGTCTTCATCTGCACGATCGACGGCCATTACCCCGAGGACATCGACGACATATGGGACAAGGATCCCGACAAGATACTCATCGCCGATCCCGATACCATCTGTGTCGCGCCAGGCTTTACGTCGCCGACCGCTTTCGTGATCGCCGACGCCTTTAACGGCGATGGCACCGAGGTCGACATCGCACCGCGCACGATCCTCAAAAAAGTGCTGGGCCTTTATGAAGAAAAGGGCTGGAAACCGATCATCGCGCCCGAGGTCGAGTTCTACCTCGTGTCGCAGAATACCGACCCCGATTTCCCGCTCACCCCGCCCACCGGCCAATCGGGCCGCGCCGAGACGGCGAGCCAGCCCTATGGGCTGGAGGCGATGAACGAATATGAGGACATCATCGACCATATCTATGACGATTGCGAGCTGATGGGCCTCAACATCGATACGATGATCCACGAAATGGGTGCGGCGCAGCTGGAAGTGAATTTCAATCATGGCGATCCGCTGCGCCTTGCCGACGAGGTGTTCCTGTTCAAGCGCGTCGTGCGCAACGTCGCGAGGCAGCATGACGTCTACGCGACGTTCATGGCCAATCCGATGGCGGGTCAGCCGGGCAGCGCGATGCACATCCATCAGTCGGTCGTCGACGCGGATACGGGGCGCAACCTGTTTGCGACCGCCAATGGCCGCGACAGCGCCGCCTTTCGTTCCTTCGTCGCGGGGCTCATCCGTTTCATGCCGCAAATCTCGCCGATGTGGGCGCCCAATGTGAACAGCTTTCGCCGGATGCGCCCGGACAGCGCGGCGCCGATCAACGTCCAATGGGGCGCCGACAACCGATCGTGCGGCTTTCGCATCCCCGTGTCGGACAAGCACAACCGGCGCGTCGAAAACCGCCTGCCGGGGGCGGACAGCAACCCCTATCTCGCGATCGCCGCCTCGCTCGTATGCGGCTATATCGGCATGGTCGACCGCATGGTGCCACCCAAGCCGATCACCGGCAGCGCCTATAACCGTGCGCGCACGCTGCCGCGCACGCTGGAAGCCGCGCTCGACCGTTTTGCCTCATGCAAGAAAGTGCGTAACCTGCTCGGCGACGATTTCTTCGAGATTTTCTACGCGGTGAAGGATTATGAGCTGTTCAATTACCAGTCGGTCGTGTCGAGCTGGGAGCGCGAACATCTGCTGATGCGGGTCTGAACCGCCATGACATTTTGCGCACTCTTTCCGTTCGCGTCGAGCGAAGCCGCGACGCCCCTCACGCCTGCACGGCGTCTCGACTTCGCTCGACGCGAAGGGGGCGAGGGGTTGGTGTCGGAATGAGCGACCCGCTGAACCACAGCTATTACGCCGCGACCGCCCACGAATGGCAGCCGCACGCCGACATTGAGGGCGATCTCGAATGCGATGTCGCCGTCATCGGCGGCGGCTTCACCGGGCTGAGCGCCGCCCTTGCCTGCGCCGAGCGGGGTTTTTCCACGATCCTGATCGAACGCGAGCGTATCGGTTTCGGCGCGTCCGGGCGCAACGGAGGGCAGCTTATTCCTGGCCTGCGCTGGACCGCTTCCGAAATTGAAGCCCAGTTCGGCCGCGAGCGCGCCGACGCGCTGTTCGACCTTTGCTGGCGCAACAATCGCGTGCAGGCGCGGATTGCAAAGCACGGCATCGACTGCGATCTGAAGACCGGGCATCTGGAGGCGGCATGGACGCCGAAGGACTTCGATGCGATGCGGCGCGAGGCTGATTATCTGGCAACGCGCTTCGACTATGAAACCGACATCATCGCCAAGGCGGCGATGGGATCGCACATCGCCAGCCCGCTCTATCATGGGGGCGTGTATGACGCCCACGCCGGGCATTTCCACCCGCTGAACTATGCCATCGGTCTGGCGAAAGCGGCCGATAAAGCCGGTGTCCGGATTCTCGAAGGCCAGCGCGCAAGCTGGAATCACGAGGGCAATGACAGCAAGCTGTCCGTCGGCAAGTCCAAGATCGATGCCCGCTACGTCATCAACGCCACCGACAGCTGGATCGGCGACGTCGAACCCGACCTCGGCCGCTACACAGTGCCGATCATGAACTATAATATCGCGACCGCGCCGCTCGCGAACGCCGACGCGCTGCTCCCCAGCGATGCGGCGGTCGCCGACAGCCGCTTCGTCCTCAACTATTTCCGCCTGTCGGCCGACAAGCGCCTTATCTTCGGCGGCGGCGAGCGTTATTCGCAGACGCCGCCGCGCGACATCGCCGCGTTCGTGCGCCCGTTCATGGCAGAGGTGTTCCCGCAAATCGCCGATGCGAAGATCGACTATGGCTGGGGCGGCGCGGTGGCGGTGACGATGAACCGGTTGCCGCATATCGGACGGCGCGGGAGCATGTTTTTCGCGCACGGATTTTCGGGCCACGGCGCGCTGGTGACGACGCTGGCGGGCGAGCTGATCGCCGAGGCGATGGCGGGCACCGCCGAACGCTTCGACGTGCTTGCAGAGCTGCCTGCGCAGCCCTTCCCCGGTGGCAAATGGCTGCGCCGCCCGCTCGCGACGCTGGGGCTCATCTATTATGCGCTGAAAGACCGTATAGGATGATCGCCGAGAGCGCCATTGCGCGCGTCGCCGCGCGCGAGGCCGAGCGTTTCCGCGCTGTCAATCCCCGCGCTTTCGCGCATCATGCGGCGGCGGCCGGCTGGTTCCAGTCGGTGCCGTTCCACTGGATGCGCGACTGGCCCAGCCCGGTGCCGATCGTCGCCGCGTCGGCGCGGGACGCAACGCTGACCAGCATCGACGGCCAGACCTATGACGATTTCTGCCTCGGCGACACCGCCAGCCTGTTCGGCCATTCGCCGCCGCCGCTCGCCGCCGCGTTGACGCGGCAAGCGAGCGAGGGGCTGAGCTATATGCTGCCGACCGAGCGCGGCGCGGCGCTGTCGGAGCGGCTCGCAGCGACCTTCGGATTGCCGCTATGGCAGGTGACGACCACCGCGAGCGAGGCCAATCGCGCCGTCATCCGCTGGTGCCGCGGTATCACGGGCCGGCCGAAGATCCTCACCTTCAACGGCGCCTATCATGGCGCGGTCGACGACGCCTTCGTCGACCTCAAAGGCGGCGCGCCGACGATGCGCGCGAGCCTGATCGGACAGGTCCACGACCTGACCGCCACGACAAGCGTGATCGAGTTCAACGACGAGGATGCGCTTGCCGCCGCGCTCGCGGCCGGCGACATCGCCTGCGTCCTCGCCGAGCCGGTGATGACCAATATCGGCATGGTGCGCGATGCTCCGGGCTTCCTCGCGGCGCTGCGCGGGCTTTGCGACGCAACCGGCACGCTGTTGGTGTTCGACGAGACGCACACAATCTCGTCGGGCTATGGCGGCCATGGCGCCGCCCATGGGCCAAAGCCCGACATGATGGTGGTCGGCAAGTCGATCGGCGGCGGTGTGCCCTGCGCGGTCCATGGTTTTTCGGCCGAGGTCGCCGAACGCATGGCGGCACTGAATGCCGCCCGCCCGCCGGGGCACAGCGGCATCGGCACGACGCTCTCGGCCAACGCGCTCGCGATCACCGCGATGGACACGATGCTGGCGGAGGTCATCACCCCCGCCGCCTATGACCATATGCTGCGCGGCGCCGCGCGGCTTGTCGCCGGGCTGGAGCAGGAAATCGCCAGCGCCGCGCTCGACTGGCACGTTACCCAGGTCGGCGCGCGCGTCGAGTTTCTCACCTGCCCCACCCCGCCGCGCAACGGCAGCGAGGCAAAGGCGGCGATGCAGCCCGAGCTGGAAGCCGCAATCCACCTCTTCCTCGCCAATCGCGGGATTTTGCTGGCGCCCTTTCACAATATGATGTTGGTGAGCCCGGTGACGGGCGACGATCAGATCGACCGGCTGGTCGGCGCGTTCGCCGACTGCGTGAGCGCGTTGAAGGAGTAAGCGGGCGATGTCGAAATCATCGGGGGTGATTGCGGACCGGTCGGAGGCCGAAGCCTTTTTCAAGGCGAACCCCGAGGTCGATGCGATCGAGATGATCTATACCGACATGGGCGGCGTTCCCCGCGGCAAGCGGCTCCGCCAGCATGAAGTGATGGCGGTCTATGAAAGCGGCCGCATGTTTCCGGGTTCGATCACCGTCGTCGACATTACCGGGCAGGATACGGTCGAAACGGGCCTCGTCTGGGAAGATGGCGACGCCGACCGCTCGATGAAACCGATCCCCGGCACGCTCGTCCGCACGCCGTGGGGCGGCGACCGGGCCGCGCAATTCCTCGTCGATTTCTACGAACTCGACGGCACGCCGCACGACCTCGACCCGCGCCATGTGCTCGGCCGCGTCATCGACCGCTTTGCCGCCGATGGGCTGACCCCGGTGCTCGCGGTCGAGCTGGAGTTCTACCTCGTCGATCCGCGCCGCGCGCGCGACGGCGGCATCCGCCCCGCACGCCCCGGTTACAGCCGCAGCGCGCCGCGTAATGTCGAGGTTTACGGCCTGCGCGAACTCGATGATTTCCGGCCTTTTTTCGATGCGCTTTACGCCGCGACCGATGTCCAGGGTCTGCCGCTCGAAAGCGCGATCAGCGAATTTGCGCCCGGCCAGTTCGAGCTGACCTTGCGCCACAAGCCCGACGCGCTGCGCGCAGCCGACGACGCCATCATGTACAAACGGCTGGTCAAGGCGATTGCCCAGCAACACGGCCTCGAAGCGACCTTCATGGCCAAGCCCTTCGCCGATCAGGCGGGCAGCGGGATGCACATCCATGTCTCGGTCAACGACGCCGACGGCAATAATATCTTCGCCAGTGAAGACCCCGAGGGCACCGATGCGCTGCGCCACGCGATCGGCGGCATGATCGGCAGTGTCGGCGACGCCTTCGCGCTCTTTGCCCCCCACGCCAACAGCTATCGCCGGTTCAAGGCGAACAGCTACGCCCCCGTCGCGCCGACCTGGGGCGTCAACAACCGCACCGTGTCGTTCCGCATTCCTGCCGGCCCGCCGCCGAGCCGCCATGTCGAGCATCGCGCCTGCGGCGCCGACGCCAACCCCTATCTCGCGGTCGCGGCGGTGCTCGCCGGGATGCACCATGGCATGGCGACCAAAGCCGACCCCGGCGCCGCGGTCGTCGGCAACGGCTATGACCGCGACAGTTCCGGCGACGATGATTTAAAGAATCTTTGGCCGCCCTCCAACTGGTTCGCCGCGGTCGACCGCTTCCACGCCTCGAAACTGATGCGCGACTATCTGGGCGAGCGGTTCGTCGACATGTTCAGCATCGTCAAACGCGTCGAACAGGATAATTATTTCAGCATCGTGCCGAACCTCGATTATGACTGGTATCTGCGCAACGCATGAAAGTTTCAATGAATCTTGGTGCGGCGCAAAAAAGCCTCTTTCCAAGCCGCGTTTAATGAGTCAGCTTGGCGTTTCACACAGGGAGGCTGACCATGGATTTCAACGAACTGATCAAGCATACCCGCGGGCGCCGCTCGCTCCTCCAGGCGCTCGGCGTTGCCGCCGTCGGGATCAGTTTCGGCGGGCTCGCCGCGTGCAGCAAGGAAGGCGGCAAGACGCTCGCGAACGGCGAGGAGGCCAAGCTCAACTTCTATAACTGGGACACCTATATCGGCGAAACGACGCTCGCCGATTTCGAGGAAGCGACGGGCGTCGCGGTGACGATGGACCTGTTCGACAGCAACGATGTGCTGTTCGCCAAGTTCAAGGCCGGCAATCCGGGCTATGACGTGATCGTGCCGTCGAACGACTTTGTCGAGCGGATGAGCAAGGCCGACATGCTGATGCCGCTCGATCACAGCCTGATCCCGAACAAGAAGAATATCGACGCCGCCTATATCAACGTCGAATATGACCTGCAGCGCAAATACTCGATGCCCTACACCTGGCTCGCGCTCGGCATCGGTTATCGCAAGTCGAAAGTGTCGGCGACGCCCGACAGCTGGAAAGTGCTGTTCGACAGCCCCGAATATGCCGGCCGCATCGCCTGGCTGTCAGAGGCGGGCGACATGTTCCGCCTGTTCGGCAAATATCTGGGCAAATCGGTCAACGACCTCACCCCCGCCGACGTCGCGACGATCGAGCGGATGATGATCAGGCAAAAGCCCAATGTAAAGAAGTTCCACGAGGATGACGGGCAGGATCTGCTGCTCAAGGGCGACGTCGACGTCGTGCTCGAATATAATGGCGACATCGCGCAGGCGATGGTCGAGGATGACGACATTGACTTCGTCATTCCGAAGGAGGGCAGCCAGCTCAATTCAGACAATCTGTGCATCCCCAAGGGCGCGCCGCATCCGAAGAATGCCCATGCCTTCATCAACTATATCCTCGACGCCAATGTCGACAAGCACATCACCGAAACGATCCTCTATCCGACGCCCAACAGCGCGGCAAAGGCGCTGATGCCCGAAAGCTACAAGAACAACCCGGTGATCTTCCCGCCCGCCGACGTGCTCGCCAAATGCGAATATGCACGCTTCAACGCCGAGCTTCAGCCGCTGTTTGAAGAGGCCTTCACGCGCGTGCGGGCGGCCTGACGCGACCAAAGGGCGCCGGGGGTGGCCGAACAGGAGTGGAAAACCAACAGGGGCGTTTTCGCGGCGGTATCGCTGCCGACGCTCCTGTGGGTTCTGCTCTTCTTCCTCATCCCCATGGCGATCGTCTGGCTCTACAGCTTTGGCGAGAACCGGGGGCTGACCGAGATCGCGATTTCGGGAACGCTCGATAACTACAAGCGCGCGACCGAGTGGCTCTACCTCAGCATTTTCGGCAAGAGTTTCGCGGTCGCGGCGCTCGTCACGCTCATCTGCCTGATCGTCGGCTTTCCGGTGGCGATGGCGATCACCTTTGCCAGCGAGAAATGGCGACCGTGGCTGCTGCTCGGCATCATGCTGCCCTTCTGGACCAACCTGCTTATCCGCACCTATGCGCTGATGATGCTGCTCGGGACGCAGGGTTTCGCCAACAAGGGGCTTGGCGTGCTGTGGGAAGGCGCAAGCTGGATGCGCACGCTCGTCGGGCTCCAGCCGCTCGCGACGTGGGAGCCGGTCGAGCTGCTCTTCAACAATTTCGCGGTCGTCTTCGGGCTGGTCTATGTCCACCTGCCCTTCATGGTGCTGCCGCTCTATGCCGCGCTCGACCGGCTCGACCGCAGCCTGATCGAAGCGAGCCTCGATCTCGGCGCCGGGCATTTCCGCACGATCATGCGGATCGTCGTGCCGCTCGCGGCACCCGGCATCATTGCGGGCGTGATGATCACGCTCATCCCCGCGCTCGGCGCCTATCTTACCCCCGATCTGATGGGCGGCACCGACAGCCAGATGATCGCCAATGTGATCGAACGCCAGTTCAAGAAAGCGAATGACTGGCCCTTCGGCGCGGCGCTATCCTTCCTGCTCATCTATGCGATGTTCATCCTCATCGCGCTGCAATCGCTGCGCCGCAAAGTGCCGGAGGCGCGTTGATGGCGCTCTTTGCCCGCACGGCGCGCGCGCCGCTCGAATATAGCCGGACGCTGTGGATGCGGCTGTGGGTCGGCGCGGTGATGGTCTTTCTCTACGCGCCGCTCGTCGTGCTGATGATCTTCAGCTTCAACGACAGCAAGCGCAACGTCGTGTGGCGCGGCTTCACGACGAAATATTATGAGAAAGCGCTGGAGAATAATCAGCTGGTCGAGGCGCTCGTCAACTCGCTGACCATCGCCGCGCTGGCAACGATCGTCAGCCTTGTCCTTGGCGCCACCGCGGCGGTGCTGCTCTGGCGCTTTCGCTTTCCGCTCAAGGGCGTGGTCGACGGGACGATTTCGCTGCCGATCATCGTTCCCGAAATCTGCCTGGGCGTCGCTTTCCTGATGTTTTTCGCGGGCGTAGGCTGGCCGAACGACCTCGCCTGGCCGTTCAACCTCGGCGCGATCACCATCGCGCACATCACCTTCTGCTTCCCCTTTGTCACGATGGTCGTGCGATCGCGCCTCGCGAGCTTCAACCGCGAGCAGGAGGAAGCGGCGAAGGATCTGGGCGCAAGCGAATGGCAGGTCTTTCGCGACGTGCTGATCCCGCACATGAAACCCGCGCTCGTGGCGGGCGCGCTCCTGTCCTTTACCCTCAGCCTCGACGATTTCGTCATCACCTATTTCACCAGCGGCCCCGACACGATCACCTTCCCGGTAAAGGTCTATTCGATGGTCCGTTTCTCGGTGACGCCCGAGGTCAATGCGGCATCGACCCTGCTCATCCTCCTCACCGTCGTCCTGACCTTCGTTGCGCTGAAAGCGCAGGGCGTGAAAGCCATTGCGGAAACCCACTGACCATGACCGAACCCGCCAAACCGATCATCCAGATCCAGAATGTCTCCAAACGCTTTGGCAAGGTGACCGCGGTCGACAATGTCAGCCTCGACATCAATGCGGGCGAGTTCTTCGTGCTGCTCGGCCCGTCGGGCTGCGGCAAGACGACGCTGCTCCGCATGATCGCGGGGTTCGAGCTGCCGAGCGAGGGGCGGATCTTGATCGACGGGCAGGACATGGCGGGCATCCCGCCGAACAAGCGGCCTGTGAACATGGTGTTCCAAAGCTATGCCGTGTTTCCGCACATGAGCGTCGCCGACAATGTCGCCTATGGCCTCAGGATCGCGGGCGTGAAGGGCGGCGAGGTCAGGGACCGCGTCGCGGAGGCGCTCGAACTGGTCAAGCTCGGCGGGTTCGAGGGCCGGATGCCCGACCAGATGTCGGGCGGGCAGCGCCAGCGCGTTGCGCTCGCGCGCAGCCTGGTCATGCGGCCCAAGGTGCTGCTGCTCGACGAACCCCTGTCGGCGCTCGATGCGAAGCTGCGCGCGCAGATGCAGTTCGAGCTCAGCGAATTGCAGGAAAAGGTCGGCATCACCTTCGTCACCGTGACGCACGATCAGGACGAGGCGCTGTCGATGGCATGCCGGATCGCGGTCATCCACAAAGGCGACGTGTCGCAGCTGGCAACGCCGTCGGACCTTTACGAATATCCCGCCAACCGCTTCGTCGCCGATTTTGTCGGGTCGGTGAACATCTTCGAAGGCAAGCTGACCCTCGACGAACCCGACAAGGCTGCGATCGATTGCCCCGGTCTCGGCAAGGTCTATCTCAACCACGGTGTCACCGGCCCGCACGGCGCCGACGTCTGGGTCGCGCTGCGGCCCGAAAAAATCTACCTCCACGTCCCCGGCGCGGGCAAGGCGGTGCGCGCAGCGGCCGAGGATGCCCCCGACGGGCATAATTTCGCGCGCGGGACGATCAAGGGCATGAGCTATCTCGGCGACATCACGCTGTTCGAAATCGAGCTCGAGGCAGGCGCGCGCATCCGAGTGTCACGCCCGAATCTGTCGCGCCACGACCAGGAGGATTTCACCTGGGACGACAAGGTGTCGATGCACTGGCGTGCCGACAGCCCGGTGGTGTTGCTGGGCTGACGGCAGAACAAAGTGCTTTCCTACTTTGTTCCGGTGTGAGAGCCTTCGGCCAGGCTCTTTCTCTTCGTCTTATCCGGTCCCCACGGCTCGTTTGCTTAAAGCGATAAAGGAGACATTTTCGACGCGCACGTCTGTATCTTTTGTCTCCTTAAAGCCACAAAGGACACAGTTTCGGTGCGCCCATGCGGGGCCTTTGTGGCTTTAGTGAGCCGCCTTCTCTTTACGCGGCACCAGATGCAGCGCCGCCACGATCACGCCGCCGAGAATCAACCCGAACACGCCCGCGCCGCCCGCGTTGATCAGCCATTCCCACACCCCGGCGCCCGGCAATCCGCCCGCGACCGAGTGCGCGAAATCGTGCAGGCCATGCCCCAGATTGCCGATATGATATTCGTCGAGGCCGTGGAGGAAAATCTGCCCGCCGACCCACAGCATCGCCGCGGTGCCGATCGTCGCCAGCGCGGCCAGCAGCCTGGGCATGAAGGCGACCAGCCCACGCCCGATCACACGCCGGGCGTGGCGCCCTTCCTTCGCCATATGCAGCCCGATGTCGTCCATCTTCACGATCAGCCCGACGACGCCGTAAACCGCGATGGTAATCGCGATGGCCACGACAACCAGCGTCGCGGCGCGCATCGGCATCGCCTCGCCCAGCACCTCGTTGAGCGCGATCACCATGATTTCGGCCGACAGGATGAAATCGGTGCGGATCGCGCCCTTGACCATAGCCTCCTCATGGTTCGGATCGACCACTTCGGCGGCGTCTTCGGCCAGGCTGTGCTTCTTCGCCGCCAAGCTGTGCCACAGCTTTTCGGCGCCCTCGAAACACAGATAGGCGCCGCCGACCATGAGCAGCGGCGTGATCGCCCATTGCGCCACCGCCGACAGCAGCAACAGCGCGGGCAGGATCAGCACCAGCTTGTTGAACATCGACCCCTTGGCGATGCGCCAGATGATCGGCAGTTCGCGGTTGGGCCGAAAGCCGGTGACATAACGCGGCGTCACCGCGGCATCGTCGACCACCACCCCCGCGGCCTTGACCCCCGCCTTCGACGCCGCGGCGCCGATGTCGTCGATGCTCGCGGCGGCAACCTTGGCGATCGTGGCGACGTCGTCGAGCAGGGCAAAAAGGCCGGATGGCATTGCGGTTGGTCTTTCTTCTACGGGGTGATGATAACTTCAGATCGACCCATCTACCCGCTTGCATCGAGCGAAGTCGAGATGCCCCTCAACCTTGCTCCATCCCGATGGGCGTCTCGACTTCGCTCGACACGAACGGATTGGCGGGAAGGCGTAAGTTTTCAGCTCAACGCCCGCAACTTGGGCGCCACTTCATCGAGCGATTTGCGAATAATCGCAACCATCTCGTCGATCTGCTGCGTGGTGATGATAAGCGGCGGACACATGACGAGGCTGTCGCGGATACCGCGCACCATCAGCCCGTTCGCGATGCAGGCATCGCGCGCCATCGGTCCCGCTGTCCCCTCGGCGCCGCCGAAACGTGCGCGCGTTTCCTTGTCGGCAACAATCTCGACCGCGCCGAGCAGGCCGATCGAGCGCGTCTCGCCGACGAGCGGATGATCGTCCAGTGTCGCCAGCGCTTTCGCAAGGTGCGGGCCGGTGACGCTTCCGGTGCGCTCGACCAGCGCTTCGCGTTCGATGATCTCGATATTCTTGAGCGCGACCGCGGCGGCGACGGGATGCCCCGAATAGGTGAAGCCGTGGACGAAATCGCCACCGGTCTTGAGTGTCTCGACGACATGGCGCGCGACCGCAGTGGCCGAAATCGGCAGGTAGCCCGACGACAGCCCCTTCGCCATGGGCATCAGGTCGGGGGTGAAGCCCATCGTTTCGTGGCCCCACATCTTGCCTGTGCGACCGAAACCGCAGATCACCTCGTCGGCGACGAGCAACAGGCCATATTTGCGCACTACCGCTTCGACCTTCGGCCAATAGCCCTTGGGCGGGATGATGACGCCGCCCGCGCCCTGCACTGGTTCGCCGATGAACGCCGCGCAATTTTCGGGGCCGACCTCCAGGATCTTGTCCTCGATCGCCTGGACACAGGCGTCGCAAAACTCCTCCTCGCTCATCCCCTGGCCTTCGCCGAAGAAATAAGGCTGCCGAACATGCTCGACGCCCGGAATCGGCAGGTCGCCCTGTGCGTGCATCGCCTTCATCCCGCCAAGGGACACGCCCGCGACGGTCGAGCCATGATAGGCGTTCCAGCGGCTGATAAAGACGGTGCGCTTGGGCTCGCCTTTCAGCTTCCAGTAATGGCGCACCATGCGGAACACCGTGTCGTTCGCCTCGCTGCCCGAGGCGTTGAAAAAGACATGCGGCAGGCGGTTCTGGGTCAGGCTGGCGATCTTCGCCGCGAGCGTCACCGTCGGCGGCGTCGCGGTCTTGAAAAAGGTGTTGTAGAAGGGCAGCTCGCGCATCTGCGCCGCCGCCGCCTCGACCAGCTCCTCGCGGCCATAGCCGACATTGACGCACCACAGGCCGGCCATGCCGTCGAGGATACGGTGGCCGTCGCCGTCGGTGATCGTGCAACCCTCGGCATGGGTGATGATGCGGCTGCCACCCAAAGCCTCGATCTCGGCCCAGTCGGCCTGGGCGGGAAGATGGTGCGCGACGTCGAGACGCTTGAGTTCGGCGATGTCGTGATTGCGGGGCATGTGAAACTCCTGATTTCCATTGTCCGTTGGCATCGAGCGTAGCCGAGATGTCCCTCGGCCTTGCGCTGCGACGATGGATGTCGCGAATCCTGAGCGTGTCGAAGGGCTCGACACGAGCAGAGCGAGACCGGGCTTTGAATTCAGGGCGAAAAGCTGATGCGCGCGAGATAGCGATCGTAACGGGTGACGCGGCGGTTCATAATTCGCCTCTTAACGCGCGGCCGAGCAGGTGAAAATAGGTCTGACTCTGCGCATCGCCGTCGGTCCGCCATTCGGGGTGCCACTGCACCGCGAGCAGCGGCGCGCCATTCGGGCGGGCGCTATAGGCCTCGACCAGCCCGTCGGGCGCGCGCGCCTCGACCGCCAGACCGTCCGCGAGATCGCCGATCCCTTGGAAATGAACCGAATTGACCTCCAGCGACGGCGCCCGATAGGCCGAGGCGAGCAGACCGCCCGGGACCAGATCGACTTTGTGCCGATGGTCGAACATCGCGTGGAACGGCACACCGTCCGGCGCATGATGATGCAGCAGCTCGGCGCTTGCCGACGTATCGCGGCGTAGCGTCCCGCCCAACGCGACGTTGATCTCCTGAAAGCCGCGGCAGATTCCGAACAGGGGTCGCTGCGCCGCGATGACCGACTCGACGAGCCCGATCATCATCCGGTCGCGATCGGGATCGAAGGGCCCTTCACCTGCCGCGGCATCGCCGTAGCGCGCCGGTTCGACATTCGATGGCGTCCCCGTCAGCAGCACGCCGTCGAGCCGCCCGACCACTTCGTCGGCGCGCATCAGATCGGGGAGCGACGGGATGATGAGCGCGGCGCAATCGGCATGACGCATCGCCGCGGTCGCATAGCGGTTCATCACTGCCTGCGCGGTTTCGACGCCGATGGTGCGGTTGCAGGCGATGATGCCAAGAACGGGGCGCGCGGACATGCGCGCAAGCTGCCGATTTTTGTAGCGCTATGCCAGCGAAATATGCGGTGTGTGTTGTGGCCGATCTGGGGTGGGGAGCGGACGGCACAACCCCGGCGCGATCGGTCCAAAGTTCAGGAAAGGTCAGCCTTGTGCGACCGCCGATTGGTCGCGCCCGGCGCGCAGGTCGCGCGCGATTGACGCCCGTGCTTCCACGCCGGGCGGCGAGCGCTTTGTCCACATTTGAAAGAGCCGGGATGAAGGCTGGCACAGCCGGGCCATGTCGGACAGCGTTTTCTGTGTGGCCGCTTTGGGGTGGGGAGCTGTCATAGCGGCCGTTTAGGCCCCTCCCCTTCAGGGGAGGGGCCTTCTTTTTGGGTTATGTCCGCTTCCGGTCGTTAGCCGCCCTCAAACCTATCCCGCAAACTGCCGGGCAAACGCCGCGGCGGCACCGAACAGCCCCGGCTGCGGGTGCGTGATGAGCTTCACGGGCAGCGCCGCCATGAACCCCTCGAACCGCCCCTTTTCGATGAAGCGTTCGGGAAAGCCGGAGCGCACCAGGCTGTCGCGGATGCGCAGCCCCAGGCCGCCTGCGATGACCACCCCGCTCGCCCCCTGCGCCAGTGCAAGGTCGCCCGCGACGCTGCCGAGCGAGAGGCAGAAGCGATCGACCGCCGCCGCGGCAAGGCTGTCGTCGCCGCTGAGCGCGGCCGTCCAGATCGCCTTGTCGTCGAGCGGCGTCACCGCGCGTCCTTCGAGCATCGCCAGCGTTTCATAGATGTCGACGATCCCTGGCCCCGACACGATGCGTTCGACCGACACGCGCCGGTGCCGCTTGCGCAGTCGGGCCAGGATCGCATCCTCGATGCTGTCGAGCGGTGCAAAATCGATGTGCCCGCCTTCGGTCGCCTGTACGCGATAACCCTTTTCGTCGCGCCAGATATGCGCAACACCCAGGCCGGTGCCGGGGCCGATGACACTGATCGTGCCCGTGGCCGGTAAAGGTTCGTCGGGACCGGTCAGCCGCTCGAAATAGCTCTCGTCCGCCTGCGCGACCGCATGGCCCACCGCCTCGAAATCATTGACGAGGACATGGGCGTCGACGTTCAGCTTCTCCCCGATCAGCGCGGGGCGGATAATCCACGGATTGTTGGTGAAGCGAATGATGTCGCCGCGCGTCGGCCCGGCAATAGCGATCGCGACCGCGCGCGGCAGCGTGCCGCCCTGCTGGCGCTCGAAATCCTGCCACGCCGTCTGAAAGCTCGCATGATCCCTGGTATGCAGCGTTGTCGCCTCGCCGAGCGAACGGACGCGACCGCCCTCGACCTCGGCAATCGCAAAGCGGGCGTGCGTGCCGCCGATGTCGACCGTGACGATCTGCTTGCTCATGGCTCTCCCCGTCGGCCTGCCTGACCTGTACCGCGATGGCATGTGCGATGGCCCGAAGCGATGCAACAGGGCATAGCTATGCGCGGCAGCGGGCGTCCCCTCCCGCCCGCATATTTTTTCCAAGGTTCACGCCATCGCGCTCCGTCTTGTGATTGTCGCCGGGATGCCTCCCGGCCCGATTTCAAGAGGAACCCGATGCGCAAGACCTTGCTGGCCTCCACCTGTCTGGCCACCCTTATCTCGACCGCCGCCTCCGCCGAAACGACGATCAGCACCGCGACGACGGCGCCGGTGCGGACGTCGACGATCAAGTCGGGGGCGCCCGACGACATCAAGGTCACCTCGGCCGGGTCGATCAAGCCCACGGTCGCCGGCCCTGCCGTCACGATCGACAGCAATCACAAGGTCGTCAACGAAGGCACGATCGAGTTCAGCAATATCGATGGCGCGACCGGCATCCTGGCGAATGCGGGCATGACCGGCGGCATCACCAACAGCGCGTCGGGCAAGATCACGATCGGTGAAACCTATGCCGCGACCGACATCGACAATGACGGCGACCTCGACGGGCCGTTCGCGATTGGCAGCAATCGCGTCGGCATCGCGACCGCGGGCGCCTTTACCGGCAACATCGTCAATTCGGGCGCGATCGCGATCGAGGGCAAGGATTCGGCGGGCATAAGGCTCGGCGGCCCGCTGACGGGCGGCTTCACCAATGACGGTACGATCAGCGTGCTGGGCGACCGCGCGCTGGGCGTCGGGCTTCAGAACGTCACCGGCAACGTTCGTCTCGCCGGCACGATCGCCGCCACCGGCGTCGATGCGATCGCCGCGCGGCTCAGCGGCGACATTAGCGGCGCGCTCGTCGTGCAGGGCAATCTTACGGCGACCGGCTATCGCTTCACCACGCCGCCCGCCGATCCCTCGAAGCTTGATGCCGACGACCTGCTGACCGGCGGCTCCGCGCTGGCGGTCGAAGGCGATGTGACGGGCGGCATCATTCTCGCGGTTCCGCCCAAGGATTCGAGCCCGACCGACAAGGATGAGGACAAGGACGGCATCGACGACGACAAGGAAGGATCGGCAGCGGTCCGCGCCTTTGGATCGGCAGCAGCCGTTCGGATCGGCTCTGCCGACCGGGATGTCGCGATTGGCCCCGTTGCGGGAACGGGCACCGGGCTGGGCATCATCATCGACGGTTCGGTGCTCGGCAACGGGCTCTACGCGGGCAAGGACGGCAACGCGATCCAGATCGGCGGGCTTGGCGGCGCGGTGACCATCGCCGGCGGCGTCGGCATCGGCGCGACCGGCAGCGTCGCGGCGCAATCGAAGGACGCCGCGGCGACGGCAATCCGCTTCGGCGGCGGCGCTTCGACCCCCGAACTGCGCAATGCAGGCAAGATCGAGGCGACCACCGGCGGCAATGCGTCGGGCGCCGTAGCGACCGCGGTGATCGTCGGAGCGGGCGCCGATGTCGCGCTGATCCGCAACAGCGGCACAATCGCGGCCAAGACCGGCGGCGACAATGGCACCGCGCGCGCCATCGTCGACCTGTCGGGCAATGTCGATATGGTCGAGAACAGCGGCGCGATCAGCGCGAGCGGCGCGGCCGCCACCTCCGACCGCAATATCGCGATCGACCTGTCGGCGAACGGCGCGGGCGCGACGGTCAGGCAGACCGCGGTTGCAGCCGACAAAACCGCCCCCAGCATCGTTGGCGACGTGCGCTTTGGCAGCGGAAACGATGTTTTCGACATCGCCGACGGGTCGGTGAAGGGCGACAGCTTTTTCGGCTCCGGCAACAACCGTTTCGCGCTGTCGGGCGACGCTACCTATGCCGGCGACGCGCGTTTCGGCGCAGGCGCCGACACGATGGCGCTGGCTGGGACGGCGAAGTTCAACGGGCTGGCGGACTTCGGCGGCGGCGCCGATACGCTGACGATCGGCGGCACCTCGGTATTTTCCGGCACGCTTGCCAATTCGTCGGGACTGGCCGTGTCGGTCAGCGGCGGCGCGTTCGATGTGCGCGGCGCCGCGACGATCGCATCGCTCGCCGTGACCGACAAGGGCGTGCTCGGCGTCATGCTCGACACAGGCAGCACGGGCACCGCACTGCAAGTGACCGGAAACGCCAGCTTCGGCGCCGAATCGAAGCTCGCGCTTCAATTGTCGAGCATCGAGGAAGCCGAGGGCGAGCATATCGTGCTCACCGCCGGGTCCATCACCGGCGCCAATAATCTGACCGCGTCGCAGACACTCCTTCCCTTCCTTTACAAGGGCACGCTCACATCAACGGCCACCCAGCTGATCGTCGATGTCGAGCGCAAGAGCGTGAACGAGCTTGGCCTCAACCGCTCGGAAGGGCGTGCTTTCGACGCTGTGCTCGACGCGGTCGTCGCCGAACAGAAGATCGAAGACGTCTTCCTCGGCATTACGGACGGCGATCAGTTCCGCGCCCAGCTTCAGCAGATGCTGCCCGAACATGAAGGCGGCGTCTTTGAAACCGTCACCTCGGGTTCGCGCGCGCTCGCCCGCCACCTTCTCGACCCCAATGCACCGTATCAGGACGAGGGCAAATGGGGCTATTGGGTCAATCAGGCGGTGTGGGGCACGTCGAAGGGCATCGGCAACACCGCCAGCTATGACGTCAGCGGCTGGGGCATTTCGCTCGGCGCCGAAATCGAGAGCGATGTCGGCAATTTCGGCGGCTCGATCGCCTTTCTCAGTGGCAAGGACAGCAATGGCAGCAACGCCAATGAGGTGAGCACGAGCCAGTTTGAAGGCGCGCTGCACTGGCGCCTGCGCTCCGACGGCTTCATGGCGCACGCCCGCGTGTCGGGCGCCCCGGTGAAGCTCAAGGGCACGCGTATCTTCCGCGCCGAAGCAGGCGCCGAGGATATTGAGGAAACGATGAAGGGCAAGTGGGACGCAACCTTGTGGTCGGCGTCGGGCTCGGTCGCCTATGATACGCGCGTCGGCGGGCTGACGCTGCGTCCGATGGTCGCCGTCGATTATTACAAGCTTCAGGAAGACGGCTATCAGGAAACGGGTGGCGGCGACGCGCTCGACCTCACCGTGCTCGATCGCGACAGCGACGAGCTGGCGGTGACGGGCACGGTGACGCTCGGCCTCGAGTTCGGCGGCGCCGACGAATATGACGGCTGGACACGCTTCGAGCTCGAAGGCGGGCGCCGTCAGATCGTCAGCGGCACGCTGGGCGCGACGACTGCCTCGTTCAAGGATGGCACGCCCTTCACCCTGATTCCCGATGATCGCACGAGCGGCTGGGTCGGCCGCCTTCGCGGCATCGCCGGCAATTCGGCCTTTCAGGTCGCCGGCGAACTGTCAGCGGAAGAACAGCAAAGCCATGTCGGCTGGGCGTTCCGTGCGAGCCTGCGGGTCGGTCTCTAGCCCCCCGGACCGACCCGTCCGCAAGGGGGAAGCGGATCCCCTACCCCGCTTCCCCCTTGCCTTGGTTTCAGGAAATGACACGCCAGATGCTTGCCGCCGACCTCTTTCCTTTTCCCGCCGCGCAGTTGCGTGGCCGACCATCGGCGTTATATGACCGCAAGCTCAAAGGGTTTTTTGCCGCGGGGCGATGCGGCCTGTTCCGGCAAGAAATGGCGTTCCAAAGCAAACAAGTCATGACCGAGCCGCGCGATCAGAGCGACGCCTTGCAGGGCATTGAAGGCGTATTGCTCGCCCATCGCGATCGCATCCTGCGGTTTCTGGAAATGCGCGGCGCCGCCGACAGCGCCGAAGATCTGTTCCAGGATTTGTGGATGCGATTGACCGAACGCGGCGTGGGGCCCGTGGCCGATCCGCTCGCCTATGTAATGCGCGCGGCCAACAATCTGATGCTCGATCGCTACCGCTCGGCGTACCGGCGCGACCTTCGCGACAAGGCGTGGGGCGAGAGCGCCGCGATGCACAGCCCGTCGAGCGAGGCGTCGCTGATCTCGCGCGAACAACTCGCGCTCGCCGACGCGGCGATCGCGGCAACGGGCGAAAGGCCCGCGCGCATCTTTCGCCGCTTTCGCATCGATGGTGTGCAGCAGCGCGAGATTGCCCGCGAAATGGGGGTCAGCCTGAGCACCGTCGAAGCCGATCTTCGCAAAGTCTATGCCGCGCTCGCCGCGCTGAGGAGGCAGTTCGATGCCGGATGAACCGAACCGCGCCGCCGAAGCCCGCGCGATCGACTGGCTGGTTCGCCAGCGCGATCCGGCCTTCGACGATTGGGACGGCTTTACCGAGTGGCTGGCCGAAGACGCGAGCCATGCCGCAGTCTATGATGCGATCGCCAGCCTCGACCGCGATCTCGATGCGCTGCCGCGCACCCCGCCGATTGCAATGATAGCCGAGGCGCCTCCGCCGCGCCGCCTGTCGCGGCGGCGCTGGTTCGGCGGCGCCATCGCCGCAGCCTTGATCGGCGCCGTCGGCCTGTCGGTGCCCGGCCTGCTTGGAAGCGATGGCCGTATCGAAACCGCCGCGGGTGAACATCGCGCGATCACCCTTGCCGACGGATCGACGATCGACATCAACGGCGGTTCGGTGATCGAGATCGACGACGACCGCCCGCGCTTTGCGCGTCTCGAATCGGGCGAGGCGATGTTCCGCGTCGCGCACCGCGACGGCGACCCCTTTGTCGTCGAGACGGGCGGCGCGCGGATCGTCGACCTGGGCACCGCGTTCAACGTCGTGCGGCGTGACCGGACGACATCGGTTGCGGTGTCCGAAGGCGTCGTCCTTTACAATCCCGACCGCGACAATGTCCGGCTGACCGCAGGCAAGGGACTCGACGCGCGCGACGGCGCCAGTGCGCCGCCAGTGGTGAAGGACGTCGACATTGCCCACGTCGGTGGCTGGCGGAGCGGCCTGCTCGTCTATAATGGCGCGCCGCTGTCGGTCGTCGCCGAGGATCTGCGCCGGACGGCGGCAATTCAGATCCGTATCGCGCCCAACGCGGCCGCGGTGTCGTTCCGCGGCGCGCTGATCGTCGACAAGGACCGCGGCCGCACGGTCGCCGACCTCGCCGCCCTGTCGGGAACACGCGCCGAACGGCGCGGCGAAGGCTGGATATTGACCCGCTGACGATGGAAAGGCGCCTCGGCCTTGTCGCAGCAGCGATCGTGCTTTGCCTGCCGATGCAGGCGAAAGCAGCCGAAGAACGCGCCTTCGACGTGCGCGGCGGCAGCCTGTCGGCCGTTGTGCCGGTGATCAGCCGACAGGGCGGCGTCAGCATCAGCGTCGCCGATGCCCGGCTGTGGAAAGCGCGCGTCCGGTCGGTGCGCGGGCGGATGCCCGTCGACGAAGCGATCCGCCGCCTGCTCGCCGGAACCGATGCGCACGCCGTCCGCGTCAGTGCGACGAGCTGGCGCATCGAACGTCGCCCGGCTCCGCAGCGCGCCCGCGCCGCGCCCGCGCCGCGGCAGCTGCCTCAGCCGCGCGCGCGCGAACCCGCGAACGAGGTGGTTGCCGCCGCGGCCGATACGATCATCGTCACCGCGTCGAAAACCGACCTTCCCTATTCGCATTTTGCCGGTGTCGTCACCCAACTGGATGGCGGCGAACTGGCGTTCGGCGGCGAGCGCGGGATGGATTCGATCCTGTCGCGCACCGCCACCGTTTCCTCGACCCATCTGGGTTCGGGGCGCAACAAGCTGTTCATTCGCGGTATCGCCGATTCGAGTTTCACGGGGCCGACGCAGGCGACCGTCGGCCAGTATCTGGGCGATATTCGCCTCAGCTATAACGCCCCCGACCCCGACCTGCGCCTCTATGACATCGACAATGTCGAAATCCTCGAAGGGCCACAGGGCACGCTCTATGGCGCGGGGTCGCTCGGCGGGATCATTCGCGTCGTCCCGAAAGCGCCCGATCCGCGCGGCCCGACGGTTCAGGCGATCGCGGGCGTCGCGCTGACCCAGCATGGCGATCCCGGCGGCGATATCGCGGGCATTGCGAACCTGCCGGTTGGCGAGGACGGCCATGCGCTGCGCCTTGTCGGCTATATGATCACCGATGGCGGCTATATCGACAACCCGCTGCGCGGACAGAAGGACGTCAACCGTACCCATATCCGCGGCGGCCGCGGCACCTTTCGGATCGAGGCAGGCGACGGCTGGGCGGTCGACATCGGCGGCATCTATCAGTCGATCACCTCCGACGACGCGCAATATGCCGACAAGGATACGGCGCCGCTCACCCGCCGTTCGATGATCGAGCAACCGGCGAAGACGCGGTACGGCCTTGGAACGCTCGTGGTGATGAAGGATTGGGGCGATTTGCGCTTTCAGTCGTCGAACGCCTTTATCGACCACCGGTTGTCCGAACGCTTCGATGCCAGCCTGCCGCATGGCGGCGAACTCGATGGTGCCGGACCGGGTGCGGCCGTCGGCATGGTCGACGTCCGGCGCCTCTTTGCGCCGATCGACATCACCCCGTCGCGCGACGTGCCGCGGCGGCTCGAACAACATAATGTGACGCGGATGTTCGCCAGCGAAAACCGGATCTGGCGCCCCTATCATGACGGGTTCGGCTGGGTCGTCGGAGCGAGCTTCATCGCCAATCGCGCGCGTCAGGACCGCGAATATGCCTATGGAATGCTCCGCACGCCGCTGCCAGGCGTGACCAACCGCGTCACCGAATGGACGGGCTTTGCCGAAGCGACCAGGGAATTGCTTCCGGGCCTCGTCGCCTCGGGCGGGCTGCGGCTGTCGCATGTGCGGCTTGGCGGCATGGCCGAGGATGTGCCCTTCGCGCTCGCCGAGGCGGAGCGCGCGACGACGGCGTCGCGGCACGAAACCGACCTCTTGCCCTCTGCTTCGCTGCTCGCGATGCCGCTCGACAATCTGCGTCTCTACGCGCGCTATCAGGAGGGATTCCGCCCCGGCGGGCTGGCCATCGACGGCAATTTCGTGCGGCGTTTCAGGAATGATCGGGTCCGGACGTGGGAAGCGGGCGTGCGCTTCGGCGACCGGAAGCAGACGCTGCTCGACGCGACCCTGTCCGTCTCGCACAGCCGCTGGCAGAACATCCAGGCCGATTTCATCGACAGCAACGGCTTTCCGACCACCGCCAATATCGGCGACGGCCGTATCACCAGCCTGTCGGGGGCGCTCGCGATGCGGCCGACCGCCGCGCTGACCTTTGAGCTGGGCGCCGTCTATAACCACAGCCGCGTCGATGATCTGTCGCCGGAGATTCTGCCCGTTTTTGCTGCGGCGCCCGCGCGGCTGGGACGCATTCCCAATGTTGCCAGCCATGCCGTGCGCGGCTCGATAAATTATGCCACCAACGTCGGCGACGAGGATTTTCGCATCAATGGCTGGGCCAATTATATCGGCCCGTCCCGGCTCGGCATTGGCCCGCTGCTCGGCGAAAGCCAGGGCGATTATGTCGATACGGGGCTTGCGATGCGCATCGGCAACGACCGCCGCGGCCTGTCGCTGACGCTCACCAACCTGTTCGATTCGCGGGGCAATCGCTTCTCGCTCGGCACGCCGTTCGTCGAGGGCAATGCGGGATTCCTGACCCCGCTGCGCCCCCGCACGCTCCGCATCGCGGTGGACGTGGCTTATTAGCGAATGTCCGCATTGGGGTGGATTCCGGCCTTTCCCTTATCCGTCATCCCGGCGAAGGCCGGGATCTCACCCTATCGGTTTACCGCACCGGCGAGATCCCGGCCTTCGCCGGGATGACGATAGAGTTGAGGGCAGCTTCCGGTCGAAAGACGACTCCGTCAATCGGTCAGGGCGATCCGTTCGTAGCGATCCATATGATAGTCGGCAGTGCCGAACTGACTCTCGATCATCGTCGCGCGCTTGAAAAAATGGCCGATCGCCAGTTCCTGCGTGATGCCGATGCCGCCGTGGGTCTGGATCGCGTTCTGGCCGACGAACTTTGCCCCGCGCGAGACCTTGTTTTTCGCGGCCGACACCGCTGCCATGCGCTCGTTCGCAGGCAGGCCCAGCTTGAGCGTCGCCATGATTGTCATCGAGCGCGCCTGTTCGACCTCCATGAACATGTCGACCATGCGGTGCTGGAGCACCTGGAACTTGGCGATCGGCACGCCGAACTGCTTGCGCTGCTGCGTATATTCGAGCGTGCCTTCGTGCAGCTTTTGCATCACGCCCGTTGCTTCGGCGCACACCGCCACGGTGGCTTCGTCGACGATCTGCTCGATCAGCGGCAGCGCGCCGCCCTCGCTGCCCAGCAGCGCATCGCCGGGGATGGCGACATTCTCGAAATAAATCTCCGACGCGCGGTTGCCGTCGACGGTCGGATAGTCGCGGCGGACGATGCCCGGTAGCCTGGCGTCGATCAGGAACAGCGAAACGCCATCCCTGTCACGCTGGCCGCCGCCGCTGCGCGCGGTGACGAGCAGATGCGTTGCCCAGGGCGCCGCATAAACCACGCTTTTGTGGCCGTTCAGGACATAGCCTGCGCCATCCTTCCTGGCGCTCGTCTTGAGGTTGGCGAGGTCATAGCGGCCCTGCGGTTCGGCATAGGCAAAGGCGACGATCGCATTGCCGGCGATGATTTCGGGGATCACCGCGTCGGCCTGCGCGCCGCCGACCGCCTTCAGCGCGCCGCCCGCGATCACGACGGTCGGCAGATAGGGCTCGATCGCGATGACCTTGCCCAGTTCCTCCATGACGATCGCATTTTCCAGCGCACCGCCGCCGAGACCGCCATGTTCCTCGGCAAAGGGTGCGCCGAGCATCCCCAGCTCCTGCGCCAGCGCGGTCCAGATCGCGGGATCGCGGCCCTGCTCGTTATTGATGAACTTCTGGCGCGACTCGAAGTCGTAGGTGTCGGCAAGGAAGCGCGCCAGCGTGTCGCGGATCATGTCCTGCGTTTCGGTGTAGGTGAAATCCATTATCGTCGTTCCTGAACTTGATCGTCATCCCGGCGAAGGCCGGGTTCTCGCCGCCGCGTCATGGCGAGAGGTCGAGATCCCGGCCTTCGCCGGGATGACGTCCGTTTTCCGATTAGAGGCCGAGCACCATCTTCGCGATGATATTGCGCTGAATCTCGTTCGACCCGCCATAGATGGTCGTCTTGCGCATATTGAAATAGGTCGGCGCGGCGCGATGGGCATAGTCGGGCCCGATCGGATGCTCGTTGTCGCCCTCCCCGAAACCGCGGAAATAGGGCGCGCCATAATGGCCGACGGCTTCGAGCGTCAGCTCGGTCAGCCGCTGCTGGATTTCGCTGCCCTTGATCTTGAGCAGGCTCGATTCGGGCCCCGGTCCCTTGCCCGCATTGGCGCCGGCCAGGCTGCGCAGCTCGGTGAACTCGAGCGCGGTCAGATCGACCTCCAGCTCGGCGACTTTGCGCTTGAAGAAGGGATTGGCGAGCAGCGGCTTGTCGCCGTCGAGTTCGGTGCGCGCGATCGCCTTCACCTTCTCGATCCCGCGCTTCGACGCGGCGACGCCGGCGATACCGGTGCGTTCGTGCGCGAGCAGGAACTTGGCGCAGGTCCAGCCCTTGTTTTCCTCGTAAACGCGATTGGCAACGGGGACGCGGACATCCTCCAGCCACACCTCGTTCACCTCATGCTCGCCGCCCAGCGTGATGATCGGGCGCACCGTGATCCCCGGCGATTTCATGTCGATGAGAAGGAAGGAAATGCCCTCCTGCTGCTTCGCATCCTTGTCGGTGCGGACAAGAAAGAAACCCCAGTCGGCGTGCTGCGCGAGCGTCGTCCAGGTTTTCTGCCCGTTGACGATATAATGATCGCCGTCGCGCACCGCCGTCGTGCGGAGCGAGGCAAGGTCGCTGCCGGAGCCGGGTTCCGAATAGCCCTGGCACCACCAATCCTCGCCCGACAGGATGCGCGGCAGGAAGTGGGCCTTCTGTTCGGGCGTGCCGAAGGTGTAGATGACGGGGCCGACCATCGCGAGGCCAAAGGGCATCAGGCGGATGCAATCGGCGCGCGCGGTTTCTTCGGACCAGATGAAGCGCTGCGTCGGCGTCCAGCCGGTGCCGCCATATTCGACCGGCCACGCCGGCGCGATCCAGCCCTTTTTATACAGTATCTTGTGCCAGGAGAGGAAATCCTCCTTGGACAGCTCTTCGCCCTCGTCCTGCTTGCCGCGAAGCTCCGCGGGATAATTGTCGGCGATGAACTGGCGCACTTCCTGCTGGAAGGCCAGGTCTTCGGGGCTGAACTCCATGTCCATATCGATTCTCCCACTGGGCACTGGCGCCCTTATATCGAGCGCTCACCTTTACGTAAACGGCAAGTTGCAACCCGCAACGCTTCGCGATCGATGATTGCGCTTTACAGGGGGCTTGTCCAGCAGCGGCCCCGTGCACCGGGATGGACGAACCAGCGCGTGGCGGTGACGACGATCATCGCGCCTTCGCTGACATAGGCGCCGCGGATTTCGGCGATCGACAGCGTGACGGGCAGCACCGCGCCCTCGCGCGTCACCAGCTCGGTGGCGATGCGTTCGGGGTTGCCCGTGCGAAACACCGATTCCAGCGCTTCGACAAAGCGCTGGCGATGCCCGATGGGCAACAGCGCCGAAAAGCGCACCCGCCGGATCGCCGCGGCATCAACGCCGATCATCGCGATCAGCGCCGCATTGGCGCTCTCGACCGTTTCGCGCACCGAAATGCGCGCGTGACCGATCGCCCCGTCGGCCTCGATCGCCTGCAACAAAGCACGCCGCGCGTCGGCGGCGGCATGGTCCTCCATCGCCGCGCTGACGTCGCGCAGGATGATCGCGCCGCCCGCGGGAACGGGAAGCAGATCGATGCGCAGCCACTGGCCCGGACGCACTACGCCCGGAATCTCGCCCGAAAACCGCTCGCGATGATCGATCAGGCGCGTGAGACGATGGGCGAGCAGGCCTGTTTCAAGCCCCGGCAGCGTCGCCGCCAGCGCTTCACCGAGCAACGCGGCGGCCGACCGTTCGAGCAGGTCGCACCCCGCCGGATTGATCGCCACAATTTGCCAGGCCGGGTTGATCAGAATCACCGCGTCGCGGATCGATTCGACCAGTGCCGCGTGCGAGGCCTGCAACGCGTCGCCCCGCGCGGCGATGTCGCGCGCGTCGCCACCGTCCAGTCGGCGATAATCGTCGAGCGAGATCAGCACATGCGCGTCCTTGCCGTGATGCGTGACCACAACGGGCTTGCGCGCCGCCTGCAATCGCCAATTGGCAAAGCCGCGGATGAAATCCGCCGCCGAGACCCGTTGCGGTTCCTGTATCGTCGCCACGTCGCCCTCCGATAACCGGCCAGCACCATCGCCTTATAGCGCATTCGAGACGGCGTTCGGTCGAAACAGGAGGAAAACCATGGCAAAACTGTCCGAAATGGCGCCGTGACGCACTGGATCACACCAGCCGCGCACGGCCGCAGCGCAGCGCGTTGACCCGCGTATCGGCCTGCCCGACATGCAGGCCGAGCAGGCCGGTGAGGTCACCAAGCACCCCGTCGAGGACGGGCGCGGCGAGCGCGACCGCCTCACCGACCACCGTGGTCAGCGCGCCGAGGTTGAGCCCCAGCCCCAGCACATTGACGTCGAGTTCCAGATCGTCGGCGAGCGATTCGGCCGCGCCCGCGACCAGCCCGCTGCTCGACACCGTCTTCACCGTCCCGTCGTCGATCTCGCCGCGTGAAAAGGCGACGGGCTTTTCATTGAGGTCCGCCAGCGTCATTTCGGCCCGCGCGTCGATGCTGACGAGCGGCAGCTTGACGAGGCGCGCGGGTGCCGGGTCGAGCGGGCGCCGCATGTCGGCGAAATCGCCATCGTCGACCGTCCCGATCGCCACCATGGCGGGCGAGGTGACAACAGCGAGCGTCACCGCGGCGCTGCTGTTCGGCGCGCAATCGATGTCGGTGATCCGCGCCGAGGCCGACCCCAGTTCGGCGAGCAGCGGGATATGGACACTCGCCAGCGGGGTCGCGACGCGCGTGTCGACTTTCAGCCGCACCTGCGCGGTGCGAATGACCACATCATGGGTATCGGTCACCGCGATCAGCGGCGACTCGGCGGGCGGTTCGCCGATCAGCAGCGCGACGTCGACGCCCGATCCGCCCGGCAAATCGCTCGCGAGCGACAGGTCGACCTGCCGCTCCGCGCTGCCGAGGAGCAGCATCGTGCGCAGCAGGCTCAGCGCATTGACCTTCACCGGGTTCGCCGCATCGACGCGAATGCTCGACGCGCGCGGGCCAAGGTCGATCGCGCGCGAGGGGATCAGGCTGCGCGGCAAAGCGGCATCCGCGATCCGCTCGAGCGCCGTCGCCGCATCGCCGCTCGATGCGCTCGCCAGCGCCGACACCACCTGCGGTAGCGTCACCTGGCTGTCGAGCGTCTGACCGAACGTCAGGACATCGGCGTCGATCTCGGTCCTCAGCGCTTCGGAAAAGGCGAGCAGGTCGATGTCGGTGCTCGCCAGTGCATCATAGTCCATCACCGACAGGTTGACCTCACTGCCGGTCAGCCCCGACAGCAGCGCATTGGCCACGCCGCCGTTCAGCGCGGCGACGCGCGACCCCAGCGAAAAGGCGGCATAGCCGCGCCGCGCGCCCGTAGCGGTGGCGCGGATGATGCTGTCGCGTCGTCCGGTCAGGAAGCCGCCGAAAAACAGCGGCCGGTCCTGCGACAGCGTGATCCGCACCGCGTTCGGCGAACCCCCGCCCGCCGCGAAGCGCGCTTCGGCCGGGAGCGCCGGGTCGGCGGTGTAGGTGCCCGCCGCCAGCGTCTCGATGCGGATGACGCAGGTGCAATTGGCGGCGATGATCCGCTCGGCCGCCGCGCGCTCCTCGCCGGGGCGACCCGCCGCCGCCAGCGCCGCGGCGTCGGCGATGCCCTGCAGCTTGCGCCGGTCGAGATGGAGCGAGCCGACATCGACCGCGAGCGCCGCCGCGCCGATCAGCATCGGCATGGCGAGCGCCGCGGTGATGCTGATTCCCGCGCGGCGGCAGCGGATCAGCGCTTCGGGAAGCGACCGGATCGCCATGCTCAATCGACCGGCAGTTCAAAGGTCGCCCGCGCGCCGATCACATGATCGGGCGCCGGAACGAAGGTCGATCGCAGAAAGGCATCTTCGGCGGCGGTGAAGGTGACGGCGACGGTGATCGCCTCGGCATTTTCGGACACGGCGACGCTGTGGGTGCCCGCCGCCGGGTCGATGCTGCGCGCCACCGCGCGTTCGGCCACGGCGCGCCGGTCGGCGGCATCGAGGCCGACGATCGCCGCACGCGCGCCATCGTTCGCCGCCTGCTGCACCATATGCGCGAGCATGAAATAATGGCCATAGACCAGAATGCCCATCAGCAACGCGAGGAGCAGCGGCAGCACCAGCGCCATTTCGACGATGGCGGCGCCGCGCTCCCCGCGCGCCAGGGTCGCACCAGTCAGGGCGATCGGGCGGACGCGCCGCGGAAATCGGGTCGAACCTGTCATGGCGGGCAGCTTGCCCGCGCGGCGTAAAATCGGCGTCGAGGCAGCGCTCCACCGATTTTGCGCAATTTACATAAGGATGGGCCCGCAACGAACGGAGCAATCGGCCCCAGACCGCGGCCTTTTGCCGAAGGGTTAACGCGGGCGCCGTCGCACTCTGCGCAAATTACGCACTATCGGCGGCCTCCAGCTTGTCCTGCGTACGCAGCTCGAAATCCGAAGCGTCATGGCGCTCGCGAAGCTGGCTCGCCGGATCGCCCGTCACGCGGTTGACCATCCGCCCGCGCTTCACCGCCGGGCGCGCGGCAAGCTGGTCGGTCCAGCGCAGAACATTCTTATACTCCTGCACCTGCAAAAACTCGCCCGCGTCATAGACCAGCCCCTTCACGAGCGCGCCATACCAGGGCCAGATCGCCATGTCGGCGATCGTATAGTCGCCGCCGGCGATAAACTCGCTCTCGGCAAGGCGCCGGTCGAGCACATCGAGCTGGCGCTTCACCTCCATCGCATAGCGATTGATCGGATATTCCTGCTTGGTCGGCGCATAGGCGTAGAAATGGCCGAAGCCGCCGCCCAGGAAGGGCGCGCTGCCCATCTGCCACATCAGCCACGACAGCGTTTCGGCGCGCCTGGCGGTGTCGGTCGGCAGGAAGGCGCCGAACTTTTCCGCCAGATGGATCAGGATCGCGCCCGATTCAAAGACGCGGATCGGCTCGGCGCCGCTGCGATCGACCAGCGCGGGGATCTTGCTGTTCGGATTGACGCCGACGAATCCGCTCGAAAACTGGTCGCCCTCGCCGATGTTGATCAGCCAGGCGTCATATTCGGCGCCGCTGTGACCCGCAGCGAGCAATTCTTCGAGCATCACCGTCACCTTCACGCCGTTGGGGGTGCCGAGCGAATAGAGCTGGAGCGGATGCTTGCCGACGGGCAACTCCCTGTCGTGCGTCGGCCCCGCGACCGGTCGGTTGATATTGGCGAAACGCCCGCCGCTTTCCTTGTCCCAGGTCCAGATTTTCGGCGGCACATATTCGCTGGTGTCGGTCATCGCGAGGCTCCTTGGCTGATTTTTATACCGAGCGGTAACGTAAGTGACCGCACGCGCGCTGTCCACCCTCGCCCGCTCAAATTATATTTGCGGCACGCAAAGCCGAAATCGCGTCGGCGTCATAGCCGATCTCGGTCAGGATCGCGTCGCTGTGCTCACCCAGCCGTGGCGCCCGCTTCGCGGCGACTTTCTCGCTTTCCGACAGGCGGATCGGTGCGCGGATGACGGGCACCTCGCCCGGCGCGCCTGGATAGGCGACGGGTTCGACGAGCCGCATCGCCGCAACCTGCGGCTCTGCCAGCGCTTCGCCCGCGCGCAGCACAGGCGCCGCCGGCACGCGCGCCTCGGCCAGTTCGGCAATCGCATCCGCACTCGTCCGGTCGATGCACCAGCGCTGCATGATCGCGCTCAACGCTTCGCCATTGTCGCCGCGCAATATGTCGCTGGCATAGCGCGGATCGTCGACCAGTTCGGGCCGCCCAACCAGCGCAGCCCAGCGCGCGAAGATGCCGTTGCCGACGATCTGCGTGACGATCCACCCGTCGCGCGTGCGAAACAGGTCGGTCGGCGCCGAGCTGAAGCTGCGGTTGCCGATCGGCTGGCGCTCGATGCCGTTCAGCGCATGGTCGATGGTGAGCGCATTCGACAGCGCAAGCGCGGTGCCGAGCAGCGATCCCGACACGCATTGCCCCCGGCCTGTCATCTCGCGCTCGCGCAGCGCGAGCAGGATGCCGAAGGCGCAGTGGAGCGCGGTGCCGAAATCGACATAATTGACCTGCGCGCGATAGGGTTGATCGGGCGTGCCTGTGAGATGCACCGCCCCCGACATCGCCTGCCCCACCGCGTCGAAGCCGACGCGATGCGCCAGCGGCCCTTCGCTGCCAAAGGCCGAAGCGGTCGCCAGGATGACGCGCGGGTTGATCGCCGACAGGCTGTCATAATCGAGCCCCAGCCTGGCCAGCGCCTCGTGCGGCAGGTTGGCGACGACCACATCAGCGGTTCCGACCAGCCGGCGCACGATCTCGCGCCCCTCCGGGCTGCCCGGTTTCAGCGTCAGGCAACGCTTGGCGCGGTTCATCTGCATGAACATCGCGCCCGACCCATCTTCGGCGACAGGCACCGTGAAGCGATCGTCATTGCCGCCCGGCGCCTCGATACGGATGACATCGGCGCCATAATCGGCGAGCAGCGCGGCACAATAGGGACCGGCGATATAGCGGCCGAAATCGAGCACCCTTATTCCCGTCAGCGGCACGCCATCCCCTCCCCGTTTTGCATCTGTCCACCGGGCTAGCAGCCGCCCGTCGAGCCTGCCAGTGGCTTCGTCGAAAGCCGTCGCTTGCAAGTTCACGTGCCGACCATATGGTCGGCACATAATTTCAAACGGGGATAATATCATGGCGCGCTTCGCTCTCGCCCTTGCGGCGACTCTGGCTTGTTCGACCTCGGTCTGGGCGCAGAGCGCGCCCGTTCCGACCGCCGAGACCAAAGACGATAAATGGGACGTCAACGCCCCGCCGGGCATGGCAACCCGTAAAGTCCCGATTGCGGTTGACGAAGGCAGCTGGATGAACGTCGACGTCGCCCCCGACGGTCGCACCATCGCCTTCGACCTTTTGGGCGACATCTATATGATGCCGATCGAGGGCGGCACGCCAACGCGCATCGCCGAGGGACTCGCCTATGAGCATCAGCCGCGCTTTTCGCCCGACGGGACGCGCATCGCCTTTGTCTCCGACCGCGGCGGCGGCGACAATATCTGGATCATGAACCGCGACGGCAGCGACAAAAGGCAGGTGTCGAAAGAGGATTTCCGCCTGCTCAATCAGCCAAGCTGGTCACCCGACGGGCAATTCCTCGTCGCCAAAAAACATTTCACCACCGGCCGTTCGCTCGGCACGGGCGAGGTGTGGATCTATCATGTGTCGGGCGGCGCGGGGGTGCCGCTGGTCAAGAAACCGAATGAGCGGCATCAGAAAGAACTCGGCGAACCCATTTTCGCGCCCGACGGCAAGAGCGTCTATTACACGCGCAATGTCACGCCGGGGCCGATCTTCGAATATGCGCAGGACAGCAACACCGACCTGTTCCACATCGAACGCTACAACCTCGAGGATGGCAGCATAAGCACCGCGGCGTCCGGCAACGGCGGGGCGGTGCGCCCGACCCCGTCGCCCGACGGCAAGCGCCTTGCCTTCGTGCGGCGCGAGGGCGCGCTGTCCAAACTTTATGTCAAGGATCTCGCGTCGGGCGCCGAAACCAGGATTTACGACGCGCTCGACCAGGATGTGCAGGAAACCTGGGCGGTCACGGGCGTCTATCCGAACATGGCGTGGACTCCCGACAGCCGCGACATCCTTTTCTGGGCGGGCGGCAAGCTGCGCCGCGTCGGCGCGAGCGGCGGCGAGGCGCGCATCATCCCGTTCAGCGTCGACGACGACCGCGTGATCGTCGATGCGATTCATCCGGCGGTCGAGGTCGCTCCCGACAGCTTCACCACCAGAATGCCGCGCTGGGCCGAAGTGTCGCCCGACGGACGCAGCATCGTCTTCGAGACGCTTGGCAAGCTGTGGGTCAAGCCCGCCACCGGCGGCACCGCGCGGCGGCTCACCTCGGCGAAGGATGCGGCGATGGAAGCGTGGCCGAGTTGGTCGCGCGATGGCAAGTCGATCGTCTTCGTGCGCTGGACCGATGCAGGACTTGGCGAAATCCATGTGACGGGCGCCAACGGGGGAAGTTCGCGCAAGGTGACGGCGACGCCCGGCCACTATGCCGAACCGCGCTTCTCGCCGGACGGCCAGACGATCGTTTTTGAACGGCGCGGCGGCGGCGGGCTGGTTTCGGCGCGCTGGGGCGAGAATCCCGGCGTCTATCGCATCGCGGCGTCCGGCGGTGCCGCCCAACGGATCAGCCGCGACGGGGCGAAACCGCAGTTCGGCTCAGCCAACGACCGCGTCTTCATGGTCACCGCCGCCGATGGCAAAAGTCAGCTCGTGAGCACCGACCTGAGCGGCGAGGACAAGCGCGTCCATGCCAGTGGAGAGCTCGTCAGCGACTATGAAATATCGCCCGACGGCCGCACCCTCGCCTTCCGGCAGAATTACGACGCCTATGTCACGCCGCTGATGCCCGGCGGACAGGACGTGTCGCTCGGCACCAGGAGCGGCGCGCTGCCGGTAACGCGCGTGTCGGGCAGCGGCGCCGACTATATCCACTGGTCGGACGGCGGCCGCCGCTTCTACTGGAGCCGCGGCGCGACGCTGTTCAGCGCCGATCTGGCGAGCCTGTTCGCCAATGCCCCAACCGACGACAAGGCGCCGAAGTTCACGCCGCCGACCGACGGCGTGTCACTCGCGATGACACAGGCGGCCGCGAAACATAAGGGCACGGTGCTCATCACCGGAGCAAAGATCGTCACCATGGCCGACAAGGACGGCGGCGTGATCGAAAATGGCGCGATCCTGATCGAAAACGACCGCATCGCCGCGGTCGGTCCGGCGGGCGCAATCACCGTCCCCGCGGGCGCGGTGACGGTCGACGCCGCCGGCAAGACGATCATCCCCGGCTTCGTCGACGCCCATGCGCATGGCCCGCATGGCGCCGACGAGCTGGTGCCGCAGCAGAACTGGTCGGAAATCGTCAATCTGGCGATGGGCACGACGACCAGCCACAACCCCTCGTCGCGCGCGTCGGAAATCTTCGTCTCGTCCGAAATGCAGCGCGCGGGGCTGATCCTCGCCCCGCGCATCTTTTCGACGGGCGAGATCATCTATGGCGCGAAGGCGGCGGGCATCTATGCCGAAATCAACGGCTATGACGACGCGCTCGCGCATGTCCGGCGGCTGAAGGCGCAGGGCGCGCACAGCGTCAAGAATTACAACCAGCCGCGGCGCGACCAGCGGCAGATGGTCGTCAAGGCGGCGCAGGCCGAGGGACTGACCGTCGTGCCCGAGGGCGGCTCGCTCTACACGATGGACGTCTCGCTCATCCAGGACGGCAATTCGACCGTCGAGCACAATATCCCGCTCCACGTCTTCTACAGCGATCTCGTGCAGCTGTGGGGGCAGACCAAGGTCGATTATACGCCGACACTCGTCGTCACCTATGGCGGCCCCGCGGGCGATCCCTATTGGCGCGCGCATACCAATGTGTGGGAGCATCCGATCCTGACGAAGCATATTCCGCCGACCGAACTCGCCGCGAACAACAAGCGCCGCGTAATCGCGCCCGAAAGCGACTATGTCGACGACGATGCCGCGCGCCAGGCCGGAAAAATCGCCGCGGCGGGGCGCATGGTATCGATCGGTGCGCATGGCCAGCAGGCGGGCCTTGGCGCGCATTGGGAAATATGGTCGTTCGTGCGCGGCGGCTGGAGCAACATCGACGCGCTGCGCGCCGCGACGATCATGCCCGCGACCTCGCTCGGCTATGCAAGGGATGTGGGATCGCTCGAGGCCGGCAAGCTCGCCGACCTGCTCATCCTCGACGCCGACCCCACCGAAAACATCCGCAATACCGAGAAGATCCACCGCGTCATGCTCGGCGGGCGGCTTTACGACCCACTGACGATGAACGAGGCGGAAACCGGCGACCGCAAGCGTCAGCCCTATTGGTGGGAAGCCGAAAGGCCCTGATCGCCGTCCGGTCCGTCCTTTTTTGTGACCAGAGGGTTGCAACAAGGACGGACCGCCGCTAGGGGCTTCTCCTCTCAGCGAGGAGAGTTGGCTGAGTGGTCGAAAGCGTCGCACTCGAAATGCGAAGTGCCCGCAAGGGTACCGAGGGTTCGAATCCCTCACTCTCCTCCATTTTCACATTTTGACGCCTGCCCGCCCATTTGGAAAAATCCTGGGATTTTCCGGGCGTTTCTGGTGATGCACCCCTTATTGTTACCAGTCAGAGGTAGAGTCTGGCTCCTTCATGATGGTTGGTTGATGGGATGGCAATAGGTGTTTGGTCCCGGTGTTTGATGGTGCATTGTCGGCGCAAGCCTGGAAGGATGCACTATGGGACAGATTTTACACGGGAGCGCCCGCACGACAGCGGCAGTCCGTCGAGCGATACAACATAGTCAAGAGAGCCTGAGGGCTCTGGCCCAGCGCTACGGGATCAACCAGAAGACCGTCGCCAAGTGGAAGAAGCGCACGGCGATCGAGGATCTGCCAACCGGCCCGAAGGATGCTCATTCGACGGTGCTGAGCATCGAGGAGGAGGCGATCATCGTTGCCTTCCGCAAGCACACGCTGCTGCCGCTGGATGACTGCCTTTACGCCCTGCAGGCGACGATCCCGCACCCCCGCCTTCGCGGGGGCAGGCTCTGACCCGCTCGTCGCTGCATCGCTGCCTGCAACGGCATAGGATCAGCCGACTGCCCGAAGTGACGGGAGACAAGGAACCGAAGCGCAAGTTCAAGACCTACCCGATCGGTTACTTCCACATCGACATCGCCGAGGTGCAGACCGCCGAAGGCAAGCTGCGCCTGTTCGTGGCGATCGACCGGACGAGCAAGTTCTGATCTTCCCCCGGTTGCGCGGACACCGATGAACGGCTCATTGGAGCGAGGAGGTGTAAGATGGCGAAGGTTGGGAAGCGATATTTCACAGACGAGTTCAAGCGCGAGGCTGTGACGCTGTGG
>Ga0164290_1000876_pt1 | contig 70252 bp, 63 predicted proteins | sample Micstemetagenome_FD_108782 | JGI IMG/M metagenome (GOLD analysis project Ga0164290, IMG submission 108782) | Contaminated culture microbial community from soil near Moab, Utah, USA - Microcoleus steenstrupii SON62 (Illumina Assembly) | ecosystem: Environmental > Terrestrial > Soil > Soil crust...
GATCTGGAAGGCGCGGGTCCAGCGCATCTCGCCGTGGCCCGGTATCGTGTAGCGCCAGTGGTGCGCGCCGAAGCCGCGTCCCTTGGCGAAGGTGGCGGGCTGCTCGGTGCCGTACTCGTACAGTCCTTCGCTGAAGACCTCGGTGTCCTTGCCGTGGGCATGGTAAACCCTGTCCGCGAATTCCTGCACAAATCGGATGGGGTCGATTCCCATTCGGATGAGGTGCGAAGGGTCGTAGTTGATGCCGACGGACTTGGACGGAACCTCTCGAATCGCGGCGCGGTATCCCTCGGGAGTGCAGCAGAGCGCGCCCGGTCCGGGCCACCCTTCGATCACCAGGCGACCGCCATGGCGCTCGAGATGCGGGGTCAGCTGGTTCAGTCCCTCGACCATCAACGAGAAGTTCTCGGATCGAGACTTGGACGCATCGTCCGGAAGCATGACCACGAAGTAGTTCCGGATTCCGTGCTTAGCGCAGGCTTCTACGAAAGCGGCCTGCTTGGCCACGGCATCGTTGCGCTTGCCCGCGTCGTCCGTGATCAGTGCCCGCCACTCGGGGAGGTCCGCGGAACCGATGGTCAGCCCCGCCGCGCGAACCGCCGCGCCCGAGACGTCGGCGTCGCCGCCGAGGTCGATGACTCCCATCTGGTTGGCCTTGGCCCAGGCGATCATTCCTTCAAGATCCTTCTGCCAGTCGGACCAGCCTCGTCGAAAACCGATCGGGAATCCACCCGTACGCGTCGTCAGCATCGCGCTGGTTTACCATAAGGGAAGCGGCATCCCACCCCCGCTTTGCGCGATCGTGTTCTTCTCAGCCGCAGTCTGACTCCAACCCATCCCGTAACGCGCTGGGCCGTAGCTTTCTGGCTCAGTTCGAGCGACGGGTCTAGGCAGGACCGAACGCCACGTCGGCGGTCGTGTACGCGGAACAGCCGCTTCGGAGGGCGTCTCGTGCCCGTTCGTAAGCCGGGCGAGTCCACTCGAGATCGTTGGCCAAGCTCTTGGCACCTGGCCGGGTACCGGCGGCGAACGGGCGGTCCGAGTGGTGGAACCACGAAGCGGTGACCGCGTCGACGCCGATCCGGTCGAGGCGACGACCGAAGGCCTCGGGGTCGTTCATCGGGAGCATCGGGCAGACGCACACGGCGACCCTCAGTCCGGCGGCCTTCAGTGCCTCGATCGCCTCAAGCCTTCGCTCGATGCTGGAGCACGTTGGCTCGAACTGTCGGCGTACGGCGTCGTCGTCCGTGGTGATGGAGACGTTGACGCGGACGTGCTCGAACTGCCGGAAAAGATCGATGTCGCGGGGTACCAGAGGAGAGCGGGTCTGCACCACCAAACGCGCCCGCTGGCGAAGCAGCTCCTCGACGACAGCCCGAGTTAGCTCTAATTTCGCCTCGACAGGCTGGTATGGATCCGTGACCGAGCTCATGTAAAGTCGCTTTCCGTTGAGATCCTTGCTGCGGAGGACGTCGACGGATCGGGTTCGAGCCTCGACCCATTGCCCCCACGAGTCGCGCTGCCCTTCGTCGGGGACGAAGAAGGCCGCGTAGCAGTAGGCACACCCAAACGAGCATCCTCGGTAAGGGTTGAGGGAGAAGTCGTAGGCCGAGGTCCGTCCATTGCCGGGCGTGAGGATATGCCGCGAATCGCTTTCGCTAACCGCGGCAGCCCCGACCCGTGAGGGCACACCTGTGTCGAAGAGTGTCGGCTGAATCATGTAGACGCCGTTCTACCCGTACTTTTTACTTTAAGGTTCGTGATATTTTGCGACCGCAATTTCTCTGGTTCTGTCGTCAAAGTCGCAGAGGATCGTGGCGATCGAGAATCCCGCACCGAACGACGAGTCCAAGAACCTGAACCCCCTGGTGGATCAGGCGGCGGCAGGATTTGCCCAGGTCGATCTAGCGGGGCGGTTCGTCTATGTGAACCAGCAGTTTTGTGAGTTGGTCGGGCGCTCGCGAGAGGAACTCCTCACCTTCCGGATGCAGGACATCACGCATCCGGAGGATCTGCCTAACAACGTCTCGCACTTTCGGCACTTAACTGAGACCGGCGAAGGCTTCGTGCTCGAGAAGCGTTATCTTCGCCCGGACGGGTCTACGGTGTGGTCGAGCAACAGCGTCTTCGCCATCCGCGACGGCGATGGACGGCCCATCGCAATCGCGGCGGTCTGCCAGGACATCACCGCGAGGCGCCTCAAGCTCGAGGACACGCGGCGGCGAGAGGCGTTCCTCAAGCTCATTACCGATGGCTTGCCCGCCTGCCTGTCGTACGTGGATCGCGACGAGCGGTACGTCTACGCCAATGCGACGTACGGTGAGTGGTTCGGCGTCGACGTGAGCACGCTTCCCGGTGAGTCCGTGCAGAACTTGTTGGGAGAGGACGTTTACGAGTCGCGTCGCGACTACCTGCGGCGCGCTCTCGCGGGCGAGCGCCTCACCTTCAATGCGATGACCCGAGTGGCTAGTGGGCGGCTCGTGGAGACCGAGGTGATGTACGTTCCGGATACCTCCGACGGGGAGGTGCGCGGCATCCTCGTGCTCCTGCAGGACATCTCGGAGCGCCGACGGTTTCAGGACGAGCAGCGTCGTAGCGAGGCGCGTCTTCACGTGGCGCTTCGGAACAAGCAGATCTCGGTGTTCAATCAGGATCGGGACCTCCGCTACACGTGGATCTACAACCCTCGGTTCGGCTACTTGAACGAGGAGGTAGCCGGGAAGACGGACTATGAGCTGTTTGGCCCCGAGTCCGGCGCCGCCCTCGAGGCCGTAAAGCGCGAGGCGATGGTCACCCGCGCGAGCGTCCGACGCGAGGTCTCGACTGGCTTGGGGCGCGACGTGCGGCATTACGACCTCGTGGTCGAGCCGCTGATCGGCAACGAGGGCGAGGTGGAGGGCGTCACCTGCGCAGCCGTCGACATAACGGAAGAGCGGGAGTCCAGGGAACGGCTTCGCGTCCTCGCCGACCTGAGTCAGCGCATTCGGTTCGACCGCGACCCGGAGGAGCTGATCTACGGGGTGGCGGAACTCGTAGGGTCGCGGTTCGGCTACGGCCGAGTGGTCTTCGCGGACGTCGATTTGGACGCCGAGCGAATCTGGGTGCACCGGCAGTACACGTGCGATCTGGAGAGCATCGAGGGCCGATTCCCACTCGCCGCCTTCGGTCGGGACGTGGTGGAGGCGAACGTCGCGGGCGAGGTCGTGGTGGTGAGCGACGCGAAGAGCGATCCCCGCACCCTGGAGGTGTACGACGTCGTGTACGCAAACCTCGGGATCCGTGGGTTTACGAGCATTCCCCTACTCCGGAACGACCGAGTCGTCGGCGTTTTTACCTGTCACACGGCCGAGCCTCACGAGTGGACCGAAGACGAGGTCCAGCTCCAGCGAACGGTGGCGGAGCGCGCCTGGGCGGCGGTCGAGAACTTGCGGCTGAACGCCGAGCTCGAGCGAAGAGTCGAGGAGCGCACGGCCGAGTTGCAGGCGAAGAACCAGGAGCTTGAGGGGTTCACCTACTCCGTTAGTCACGACATGCGCACTCCGTTGCGCGGCATCGTGGGCAATGCGCGCATGCTCATGGAGGACTACGGCGAAGCCCTGCCCGAGGAGGCCCGCCGCCACCTGAGCCGCGTCTCGACCGCGGCCCAAAAGATGGCCAACCTCGTGGACGACCTCCTGCAGTTCGCTCGCCTCGGGGTGGCGGAGCCCGAGAGAGAGCCGACCGACGTGAGCGCGCTCGCGCGGCGGGTAGCCGACAACTTAGGGGAGGCGCCGCAGTTCATCGAGGTGGAGCGGGGGCTGCACGCCGACGTGGATCGGCAGATGCTCGGCATGGCGATCTTCAATCTGCTGGAGAACGCCTGCAAATATCGGGCGCCGGACCGCTCCCCTCAGGTGCGCTTCGGGTTCGATCCCCAGCAGGGAGCCTACTTCGTGTCGGACAACGGCATCGGCTTCGACATGCAGTACATCCACAAGCTCTTCAAGCCGTTCGAGAGGCTCCACCGGGACGAGCAGTATCCGGGGACCGGCATTGGGCTAGCGAACGTCCGCCGGGTCATCGAGCGGCACGGTGGGCGGATCTGGGCGGAAGCGGCTCCGGGAGAGGGGGCGACGTTCTGGTTCACGCTCCCTCCCGCCGCTCCCGATCACTCGTAGCGAAGCGCTTCGATCGGCTGCAACCGGCTCGCCCGCATCGCGGGATACAGGCCGAAGAAGAGCCCCACGCAGGCGGAGAAGCCGAACGCCATTCCGATCGCCTGGGTGTTGAGCGTGGGCGGCACCTTCAGAAGCCCCGACACGAGGTAGACCGCCGCCGCACCGAGGCCGATGCCGATGAGGCCGCCGACGGTGCACATCACCACGCTCTCGAGCAGAAACTGGCCGAGGATGCTCTCCCGCTTGGCACCCAGCGCCTTGCGAAGGCCGATCTCACGGGTGCGCTCGGTCACGGAGACGAGCATGATGTTCATGATGCCGATGCCTCCGACCAACAGAGAGACGGAGGCGATGCCTGCGAGGAGGAGGGACAGGAGTCGCGTCTGCGCCTCCATCTGCTCGATCCACTCGCCCTGGTTCATCACGCGGAAGAGCGGCTCGCCACCGGCGTTCTTCCGCTTCTTGCCCAGCGTTTCCTCCACCTGCTGCTGCGTGGTGGGGAGGAGCTCCGCATTCGCGCCCTGGATCATGATGTTGTCCAGATTCGTCTTGCCGAGCAGCCGGGTCTTTGCCGTGGCGAGCGGGATGTAGACCTGGTCGTCCGGATTCCAGTTGCCCGTGCCGCCCTTGTACGCCACGACGCCGATGACGGTGAAGTTCTGGTTCTTCAGGCGGACGGTCGCTCCCACCGCGTTGTCGTCGCCGAACAGCTCCTGATAGGCGACCCAGCCGAGGACGCAGACTCGGTCGGCCCGCGCCTCGTGCTCCATCGTGTACCACGCCCCCTGGTGCATGCGGGCGGCGTTGCGAATGATCGCCATCTGCGGCTCGCCGCCGGTCACCTGGGTGAAGTAGTTCGTGTTGCCGAATTTGGCGATGACACGCGCCCCGACGCTTCCCGAGATGTACTGGATCAGCGGCACTTCGCGCTTGAGGTCGGCGACGTCCTCAGTCTTGAGGGTCGGGATGTCGTTCGGACCGCCCGCGACACTGCCTCGCCGCCAGTTCGGCATGACCATAAGCATGTTCGTGCCCATGACCTGGATGTTCTCGATCGACTTCTTCTTGGTCCCCTCGCCGATGCCGATCATGGCGATGACCGACCCCACGCCGATAACGACGCCGAGCATGGTGAGGAACGATCGAAGCTTGTTCGCCAGGATCGCCCGGAGCGCGGTTCGGATGGAATCGGAGAGGTTCATGGTGGGTCCTTGGGTCGCTAAGTCGTTAGGTCACTGGACTATCCGGTCGTTCGGTCGTGAGGGCATTCGGGGGGAGGGTGCTAGCTTTCTCGCCGAACGACCGTCCCCTCTCAGCGACCTCTTTGCCCTCCGCCGGCTCCGGCGCGGTTGCCGCCGGCGGCGGGGCGCCGATTGCCGCCGCCACCCGGCCGGCCGCCGGCGAGGCCGCCGCCCTCTTGGGCTTCCTGCATCTTCTTCTGGACCTCGCGGAGGGCGGCGACGTCGATCTCGGCGGTTACGACCTCTTCGCCGTCCTTCAGGCCGGACTTGATCTCAACGCCCTCGTTGCCGGTCTCGCCGACCACGACCGTGCGCGTCTCGGGCTTAAGCGGGTCCTTGCTCTTCACGCGGACCGTCGCCTTGTCGGCGCCGTCCATCTTCACTGCCTGACTCGGAGCGATCAGGGTGTTCGGTTTGCTCAGCGTGATGAACTCGCACGTGGCGTTCATGCCCGGGAGCAGCCGGATCTTCGCCCCGGGGAGCACCTTGACGCGAACCTTGACCGCGGTGATGTTCTGCTCCGTCACGGCCGCCGGGTTGACCCGGGTGACCACGCCGTCAACGGACTGGCCGGGGAACGCTTCGGTGGTGATCTTCACCTTCTGGTTCGGCTGGACATTGGCGATGTCGGCCTCGTCGACGGCGCACTCGACGTAGAGCTGAGTGACGTCGGAGAGCTGCACGAGGCTCGTTCCCTGGGCGAAGGTGCTCGTGCCGGGGGGGATGATCGTTCCCTCCTCGAGGTACTTCATCGTGACGACGCCGTCGCGCGGGGCGACCACGGTCGTGCTGTCGAGCTGGACGCGGGCGTTGCGCAGCGAGACCTTGCTGCGAACGGTCGACGCCTTGGCGGCGAGGATCTCGCTGCGCCGCACCTCGTTCTGAACTTGGTTGTCGATGGCGCGGCGGAGCGCCACTTCGGCGAGTTGAACGTTCTTCTCAGCCTCGGCGACGTTCGTGCGGCTGATGTCTGGCTGCGAGGAGTTCGCGCGGGACTCCTGAAGCGCGGCGCGAGCGCGCTCCACTGCCTTCTGCTGGGAGCGGAGCAGCGCGCGGATCTCGTTCTCCACGGTCGCGGTGCGCTGCTGGGTCGTCGCGTAGTTCGAGCGCGCGGTCTCGGCGGCGGCACGGGCGCGATCGACGGCCGCCCCGGAGACGTATCCCTTCGCGAGCAGCCCCTCCTGTCGCTCGTACTCGGCCACCGCGGTATCCCGCTGGGTGGTGGCGTTGCTGAGCGTGGCCTGGGCATCGCGGCGCATCTGGGGGATCGTCACGTCTTGCAGTCGCTCGAGATCGGAGAGGGCGGCGTCGACGTTCGCTTGGGCGGTCGCGATGTTCGCCTGGGTGATCGTCGGCTGGCGCCGCGACTCGATGGCGGCGCGGCGATAGCGGGCCTTGGCGGCGTCGAGGGCGGCGCGGGCGTTCTCGACGTCGTTCCGATTCTGAGCGACCTGGAGCTCGTAGTTTCGCTCGGCCTGGATCGCGCGCGCGTTGGCACCCTGCAGGTCGGCATCCGCCTGCTCGTAGATCGCACGCGTGTCCTCGGGGTCGATGACCGCGATGAGGTCGCCCCGGCGCACGATCGAGCCTTCATCGACGGCAAGCCGGACGATGCGGCCGCCCGCCTTCGACTTCACGTCGACCTTCGTCAGGGCGACCACTTGGCCGGTCGCGCTGATCGATCGGACGAGCTCGCCCCGGGTGACCGCCGCGTAGCGGAACTCGATCTCCGGCTTCGTCTCGGCCCCCTTACGCGTGTAGGCGTAGCCTCCGATCAGGAGGACGGGGACGGCGGTGAACAGGGCGAACTTTCCTTTCATGAGAAACGAATTAGGGGGTGGTCGCGCCGGAGACGATCTCCCCGGGGACCGGACGGCCGGTAACGAGACGGAGGCGAGCCTCCGCGATACGAGTATCGTATACCGCTTCGATGTAGTTGGATTCCGCGGTGACGAGGCTCACTTGCGCAGTGAGGACCTGAAGAAGGTCGGCGGCGCCGGCCTGGCGAGAGCCGGTCGCGGCCTCGAAGTTACGGCGGGCGGCGTCGAGAGCGATCTGCGCGGCGTTGAGCCGCTCGACGTTGGTCGTGACCTCGGCGTAGGCGGCCTCGATCTCCGCTTGGGCGCTCCGCTCGGCCTGCGCCAAGGCGAGGCGATCCGCCTGGATGTTCGCGCCGAGTTCGCGGACGATCGCGCGGCGGCGTCCTCCGTCGAACAGCGGGTAGCTCAGGAGGAACGAGAAGGTGCGGTCGTTGAGGCGGTCTGGGGTGACCTGATAGTCGTCGAACAGATCGACACCGAAGCTGATGCCGGCCTCGCGATCGGCGCGGCGCTGGCTCAAGCGCTGCGACTCGATGCTTCGGCGGCGCGAGAGCAGATCGGGCCGATTGCTGATCCCCTCGTTCACGAGCACGCGGAGGTCGCTCGGAATCTCGGCGACGGTCGTCTGGTCGACGCGCTCGAGGGTCGGGAGCGGTTCGTTGGTGTCCAACCCAATGCTCGCTTTCAGGGTCGCTGCCGCATTCGTCACCCGGTTGCGAGCGTTCAGGGACTGGACGCGCGCATTCTGGAAGTCGGCGTTCGCCTGAAGCTCCTCGATGGGCGCGGCGTCCTTCACCGCGATTCGGGCTTGCGTCTGCTTGAGGATCGTTTCCGCCCGCGCGACTTGGGAGTCCGCCACACGCTTGAGCTCTTGGGCACGGAGTGCGTCGTAGTACTGCTGGGTCACCGAGAAGAGCGTGGTCCGCAGCGTCTGCCTGCCGGTGAAGCGCGTCGACTCCAGGGCGCGGCGGCTGGAGCGAACGGAGAAGTCGCGCTCGCCTGAGTCGAGCAGCCGCCAGGAGCCGCGGATGAGGCCGACGTCACCGGACTGCGCGAACGAGGCTCGGTCGCGCTCACGCCGAATGTCGTTGTACTGGTACTGCGGAGTGATCTGTGGGTAGAAGGCGGCGTTCGCCTGGGTCACGCGCTGACGCGCGGACTCGACATCGAGCTCGGCGGCGCGGATGGTGCCGTTGCGTTGCCGGGCCAGCTCGAGGGCTCGCTCGAGCGAGAGCGTCTCGCCGGTTTGGGCGGATGCGCCGACGAGGCAGCCGAAAACGAGCGCGAGGGTCGCGCCGGCGCGGCGGGTGGATCGGAAAGCGTCGGGCATCGGGCTGAAACATACCGCCCTACTGCCTCGGTAGTGGAAAAGGTTCCCCATGGTGTGGCCGTTACTGGTAAAGGTACTGGCATACTGCCAGTCCCTCCGCGCATGGGGGTACGAGTGCTTCTCTGGCAACGTTGCGTCGCTAGGGACGAAGTGAGCGGGGCGTTAGGGCAGCGCTTCCGTCATCTCGTCGGCCGCGCCATCGAGGTACCAGGTGACGTGGCGTCCGGCCCGATCGATTCCCGAGAGGACGGTGCCGCCTCGCCCGGTCTCAACCGCCTCGCGCGCGGTGACGAAGATCTCCAGGTACTCGCCGCGCTCGCCTTGGGTGAGGGTGATGCCGTGCTCGTCCACGCGCGGCATCGGGAGGTGAGTCAAGCAGATCTGCGTCGGGCCGGCAAAGGGCGTGAAGCCGTCCTCCTCAACGACCACGAGAGGATCGGCGTCGACTGGGGTCCCTCGCGAGGCATCGATCTCGAGTTCGGTCAGCCCTCGGATCTGATCCGGCGTGAGAGGGGATGTCACCCTCGATTCTCGCTCTCCGGATCCTTGAGTGATGAAGCGGTCGGCGGCGCGATCGATGTACCAGGCGAACGAGAACCCCTCCTCGTCGTCGCCGAAAAGCGTCGCCCCGCCCCGTGCCCGCATCGAGACGGACGGCTCTACCATCTCATCGATGCGTTGCGAGACCCGCATTTCGGGGCACCAGCCGTTGGGGGCGGGCGTCAACGCCCTTGCCTGTCCGGTGCGGCAACTGGCGTCGTCCGGGCGAAACTCCACGTCGGTGCTCTGGGCGTACACGACGCCATCGGCGGGATGAACGACGACGAGCGGCGCACAGTGCCAGATCTGGGGATCGGTCGGGTTATTGCCTTGGAGCGGCCATCGCATGTCCCATGATCGCACGTACGCCAGGTGCTCGCCCGCACGACGTGGCTGCGATCTAGGACGAAAAAAGCCTCGCTTGCTTCAAGCGAGGCGAGAGTTGGACCAGTTCTTCCCGATCAGCGCCGGGCGATTGCAGGGGATTGACCGAGGGTTCAGATCGAGCCCTCGGTCAATCGAACGGTCCTCAGCCGCCCATTCGCTGGCGGCGAAGGAAGGTGGGGATGTCCAGGTCGATTTCGTCGAGCTGGATCGGCGTGGGTGCCGGCGGCTGGGTGGCCACGGGCTGCGCCTGCGGCTGAACCTGGGGCGCGGGCTGCGGCGGCGCCTCAGCCGTCGGGAGCTGGGGCTGCACGAACACCTCGGCGTCGGCTCGAGCCACGGTCGGGGTCGCGGGGTCCATGCCCGCGGCGAGCAGCGTGATCGAGACCTCGCCGTCCGGCGTGTCGCGCATCACGTGGCCCATGATGATGTCGGCGTCCTCGGCGTCGGTGAACTGGAGGATGTACTCCATCGCCTCGTGCGCCTCTCCGATGGAGAAGTCCGGACCGGCGGTGACGTTCACGAGGAGTCGCTTGGCGCCCTGGATGTTCGTCTCGAGGAGCGGCGAGGTGGCGGCGTGCTGCGCGGCCATCTTGGCGCGCTGGTCGCCGACGCCCTTACCGAGTCCCATCAGCGCGACGCCCGCGTTGCTCATGACCGAGCGAACGTCGGCGAAGTCGACGTTGATGATGCCGGGCAGGAGGATGATGTCGGAGATGCCCTGGACGCCCTGGCGGAGAACGTCGTCTGCCGCCGCGAACGCCTGCTGCATCGTCGTCTTCTTCTCCACGAAGCCGAGCAGGCGGTCGTTGGGGACGGTGATCAGCGTGTCGACGTGGCCCTGGAGGCGGCGAGCGCCGTCCTCGGCGAGCCGCCGCCGTCGGGGTCCCTCGAAGAGGAACGGCTTGGTGACGACGCCGACGGTCAGGATGCCCATCTTACGGGCCATGTCCGCGATGACGGGGGCAGCGCCGGTGCCGGTGCCGCCGCCCATGCCGGCGGTGATGAACACCATGTCGCAGCCCGTGAGCTCCTCGTGGATCGCCTTCTCGCTCTCCTTAGCCGCGTGCTCACCGACCTCGGGGTTGCCACCCGCGCCGAGGCCGCGGGTGAGGCTCTCGCCGATCTGGAGCGTCTTAGGAGCACGACTCTGGCCGAGCGCTTGCGCGTCGGTGTTCATGGCGACGAAGTGGACGCCCACGACGCCCTCGGCGATCATTCGGTTGACGGCGTTCGAACCGGCGCCGCCCACGCCGATGACCTTGATCGTCGCCTGATTCTCAAAAAGATTGTCTGGTCGCATTCCTACTCCAAGATGCAATTAACCGGGCCTCCCTGCTCGGATCCCGTCGTCTGTCAGGACGCGAGTTGCGTCCGGAAAGCCGCGGGTTTTTGATTGTAGCCCTCAGGTTCGCGAGAACCCGCAGGAATGCGGGTGTTCCACGCAAGATATTCCACAGGATATCCACAATCCCGGCACAAATCTCGTCATTCGAGCGGCCGGCGGGCGGTCACGCGGTAGCTCGGGAGCACGAACAGGAAGTTCGGATCGGACACCTTGACGTCTTGCATTCCCAGGTCTTGGAGCACCTGGGCGTAGGCGCGGGCGTGCAGAACGTCGACAATCAAGAGCTTTCCGCCCGGCCGCAGGACCCGGCACGCCTCAGTGAGCGCCTTTCTGCGGGCCTCGGGATCGCGGAGGCACGAGATGCCCCAAGTCGATACGACCACGTGGAAGTTGCACTCGGGGAACGGCAGCGCCCCCAAATCGCCGGTGTGGACCTCGATCCGTTCCTCGACCTGTTCGGCGCGCGCGTTGTAGAGCACTTCCTTGCGGTCGTTGTGCAGGACGCACCGCGGATCCCAGCAGTCGACTCCCACGGCTCGGCCCGTTTGGAGTCGATGGGCGATGCCCAGCATCATCAGGCCCCGCCCGCAACCGAGGTCGAGCACCCGCTCGGTGCCGTCGAGTCGCAGGGAGTCGATGACGCCCTCGCGAAGCCGGACCTTGCCGACCTTGGAGCCGAGGAGGTGCCACGCCGCTCCGGCGAGGCAGAGCGCTCCCGCGAGGAGTGGCAAGACGAACGGCCAGTCCACCGTGCGAAGGATCATGCCGCCGGCGAGCAGAACCACGCCGGCGATGGCGAGATTCCGAATCAGGATCGGTCGGTCGAGTCCGTAGTCCGGCTTCATCCCTGAAAACTCATTATCATAGGCACGATGTTGCGTGCTCGCCAGGGAAGACTCGCCGCGATGCGGGAGCGAGAGGGTGATTTTCGCGTCCGCGGGCACGAAGTGACGCGCCTGGAAGGGTTTAGCGACGCCGTGTTCGGCTTCGCGGTGACGCTCTTGGTCGTCTCGCTCGAGGTGCCCGCGACCTTCGAGCAGCTGTATGCGAGTTTGCGAGGATTCGCCGCCTTCGGTGCCTGCTTCGCGATTCTATTCAATCTCTGGAACCATCACTACGTTTTCTGTCGCCGCTTTGGTTTGCATGACGGGACGGTGCGAGTGCTCACCGCGTTCCTTCTCTTCCTCGTCGTCCTCTACGTCTACCCGCTGAAGTTCGTGTTCACCTTGTTCGTCAACGGGGTGCTGGGGTTCGATCGGGGCAGCGTCGGCTCGAAAGGAATCCAGATCAGGGTCGATGAAATACCGACGCTTTTCACCATCTACGGTCTCGGTTTCTTTCTCACGATGGCGGCGTTCGCTTTGCTTTACGGTCACGCTTACCGCCTGCGGGACGCGCTCGAGCTCGACCCCCTGGAGCGCCACGTTACTGTCTCGGAAGGATTCGGCTTTCTCTTGATCGGCAGCATCGGACTGCTCTCGGTCATCGTGGCCAACCTCCTGCCCGTCGGTTCGAGCGGCAACTCCGGATATGTGTACGCGCTCATTGGGCCCGTGGCCGGGTTCCACGGCTACTGGATGGGTCGCCGCCGCCGAAGGCTGAAAGCGAGCCTCAGCCAAGCCGCTGGAGAAGCTCCAGCCGATTCCCAAACGGATCGCGAAACTCAAACCGCGTGAGGCCGGGGATCGGCACGGACTCCTCGACGGCGACGCCGCTGGCGGCGAGCGCCGTGCGAGCGGACTGCAGATCGTGGACCTCGAACGCCGTGTGGGCACGCGATCCGGAGCGATCGACGCCGTCCTGCACGCCGAGGTGAACCTCCCGAGCGCCGGCGCGCAGCCAAAGCCCACCGCGACCGGCGAGGGAGTCCGGCTTCGAGATCTCGGCGAGGCCGAGAACCCCAACGTAGAAGGCTCGCGCCGTCGCCTCGGCGCCTACCGGGATCGTGATCTGAACGTGGTGTAAGTCGAGAACGGTCACGTCAGCCGCTCCACCGAGAAGCGAGCGAGGTCTCGAAGCAGCTCGGGGTGCGGAAGCCCCTCGAGGAGGGCGATGCCGCGATCGGCCGCCTCGCGGGCCGCCTCTCGTGAGCGGTCGAGACCGTACAAGGCCGGGTAGGTCGCCTTCTGGCGGGCGCGGTCGCTTCCGGCCGCCTTCCCCAACTGCTCTGGAGTGCTGGTCTCGTTGAGAACGTCGTCCGCGATTTGGAAGGCGAGACCGATTGCCGCGCCGTACTCTCGAAGGCGCGAAGCGTCCTCGTCTGCACCGCCAGACACCACGACCCCAATCTCGCAGGAGGCGGCGATGAGGGCGCCGGTCTTGAGAGCGTGGATTCGCTCGAGCGTCTCGGCGTCGACCGGGGTTCCTTCGGACAGGATGTCGGTCGTCTCGCCGGCGACGAGGCCATCCGAGCCGGTGGCTCCCGTGAGCAGACGGACGGCACGGAGGGCGCGGTCGGCGGGGATGGGGAGGTGCCCCAGCGTGTCGAAGGCGAGGGCGAAGAGGGCGTCGCCGGCGAGGATGGCGACCGCCTCGCCGAACTTCACATGGCAGGTGGGCATTCCGCGTCGGAGATCGTCGTCGTCCAGCGCGGGCAGGTCGTCGTGGATCAGCGAGAAGCAGTGGACCATCTCGATCGCGCAGGCGGCGTCGAGAACGGTGGCCGGATCGCCGCCGGACGCTTCGGCCGCCGCCATGGCGAGAGCGGGGCGCAACCGCTTGCCCGGTGCGAGACAGGAGTAGCGCATGGCCGCGTGAAGCGGCGCAGGAGGCTTGTTCTCGGGCGGAAGGAGGTCGGCCAGCCTCGCGTTCACCCGTTCGGCGTAGGCCTTAAGTTGTGTCGGAACCCCCACGGCGCGCATTCTACCGCCGTCTGGAAAAGGCGCTGGTATGATGCTTTTTCATGGCCGCGGTTCGTCCCTTTTTCGGCCTGCGCTACGGCAGTGAAGCCGGAGACCTGGATCGTCTCACGGCTCCACCCTACGACGTCCTCACGCCAGGCGAGCGCGACGAGTACGCCGCGCGCAGTCCCCACAACGTCGTTCACCTCACTCTGCCTGAGGCAAAGACGGACGACCGCAGTAAATTCGTTCGGTACGCACGCAGCGCCGCGTCGCTGGCCCACTGGCGCCGCGAGGGTGTGCTCGTGCGGGAAGAGAAGCCCGCGATCTACCGCTACACGCAGCAGTTCCGGACCAGTCGAAACGCGGACCCGGTCACGCGGACCGCGATCATCGCGCTTCTGAAAGTCGAGCCGTACGATCGGGGTGTGGTTCTGCCGCACGAGCAGACGTTCCCCAAGCATCGCGAAGACCGCCAGCGGCTCCTCGAGGCTACGCGCGCCCATTTGGAGACGATCTTCGGCCTGTACGAGGATCCGGACGGCAAGGTGGCGGCTGCCATCGAGGCCGCGCCGGGCGGCACCGTCGTCGAGTCGCGTTCGGACGACGGCGTCTTCCATCGCCTCGACCCGATCACGGATGAGGCGAGCCTCGCCGCCATCGCCGACCTCCTGCGGGAGAAGAAGATTTGGATTGCCGATGGGCACCATCGGTACGAGACGGCCCTCGCTTTTCGGCAGGCGTTGGGAGAACGCGAGGGGGAGGTGCCGGAGGATTACCTCCCGGTCGCCCTCTGCTCGCTCACCGATCCGGGTCTTGTCCTGATGCCGACCCACCGCATCGTGCCCATCTTGGGCATGACCACGGAGCAGGCGCTCGGGCGTCTCGCGGAGCACTTCGATCTTGAGGAGCACCACAGCTCCCGCCTTAGCGACTTGCTCGGCCGTGCGCGCCACGAAGGCCGCCGCGCGTTCGCCGTCGCCTTCGAGGGTGGCCGCGGTTTCATGCTGACGCCGAAGGACGATGCCTCGCTGACGGCTCAGGTCGCCGACGAGCCGCTGGCGGCGCTCCGAGACCTCGACGTAACGCTGCTGCATCGCGTGATCCTCGAGATGACTCTCGGCGTACCACCAACGGCTAACCTTTCGTATACCCGCGACGCCGCGGAGGCGATCCGAGCGGCGGACCAAGGCGCGGGAGCGGCGTTTCTCATGAACGCGCCAAGCGTCGATGACATGAAGGGTATCGCACTTGCCGGGGGTCGTATGCCGCATAAGAGCACGTACTATTTCCCTAAAATTCTAAGTGGGCTCGTATTCTGGAGCCTTAACGACTTCTAAAGAGAAAATGAACATCCGACTCCTGGGTACGGGCGCGGCCGACGGGATTCCCAGCCTCTTCAGCAATGACGAGGTCAGCCGCTTCGCCCGTGAGCACGGGGGAAAGGACGTTCGCTCCCGCTCGGCGGCTTTAGTCGACGGCGTGCTCAAGATCGACCTGGGGCCGGACTCGTCGATGCAGATGCAGCGGGATAATCTCGACGCTCGCGACTGGACCGCCTTGCTGTTCACGCACTCGGACGACGATCACTTCATGCCATCCGAGATCCAGTACGCGCTCTATCCGTTTACCGATCTGGAGCACTTGCCGTACACCATCTTTGGGAACGACGTGATCTGCGCCGAGATTCGGCGTCGGTATCCCGACTGGCCGATCGAGTTGATCGAGACGCGTAGCTTTCAGAGCTACACGCATGGTGAGTACCGGATTACTCCCGTGCGTGCGCGGCACATTCCCACGGAAGACTGTCAGAATCTGATCATCCAGCGAGGCGGAAAGTCGCTCCTCTATGCCAGCGACACCGGTGTGTGGTCCGAGGAGACGTTCGCCTTTCTGCGCGGCCACGAACTCGACGCGTTGGTGATCGAGTGCACCGACGGATTCTGCGAACTAGACTACGAGGGACACCTCAGCATCCAAGAGTGCATTCAAGTGGTCGGCCGGTTGCGGCGCGAGGGCGTGCTCCGGCTCGACTCGAAGGTCGTTACGACTCACCACGGCATCCGCGGACGCGCTCGGCACTGCGATCTCGAGCGCGCGCTTTGCCCGCACGGCATCGAGCCCGGGCACGACGGCATGGTCGTCGAATTCTGATCCGAGACTTTTCACTAGGTCTAAGCGTCTAGAAAAGGGCCAATGGATTGGCGGGCGCAACTGGCTAGGAGGGCCTTTCCTCCCTAAGCGCCCAGATCCGGAAACGCTCACGGTTCCGCCCGTGTCACCTTCAGTAATCCCCGCCGACGCACTGGCGCGTCCACGGATTTGAGGTTCCGCCAATGTCATTGCTCGGTAAGTGGTTCGGGTTCGCTCGCGACGAGGTCTTTGAGGAAGGGATGGCCGCGTACGATCGCGGCGAGTACGAGGAAGCGATCGACGCTTTCGAGGAGTGCCTGGACGACGCCGATCCCAGCATTGCCCGATTGGCCCGTTTCTATCTCGCCGACAGTCATTCGCAAGCGGGACAAAAGCAGCTCGCCGCGGGCAGCGCCGCCGAGGCTCTGGAGTGCTTCGAGTCGGCCCTGCGCCTGAACCCCGACTATCCCGACCTGAATCTCGGCGCCGCGAGGGCGTGCCGAGAGCTTGGTCAGGCGGGTCGGGCTCGGGTGTTCCTGCGCCGGGCGCTCAGGAAGAACCCGCGTTACGGCGAGGCGATGGCGCTCGAGGCGGCCTTGATCTACGAAGACGGCCAGTACGCGGAGGGGCTCGACCGTGCGGCGGAGGTGCTCGAGTCCGAGCCGTGCCTCGGTTCCGATCGTTACCGCGCCGCGCTCGATGCCCACGAGCGGGGCGACCATGCCTCGGTCGTACGGTTGCTCGTCTCCCTAACCACCACAGTTGGCGACGCCGGCGTTCACCGCATGCTCGGCGACTGTCTTGCTCGGGACGCGGACTGGGAGGGCGCGGCGAAGGAGTATGCGGCCGCGGTCGCCCAGAGCGCGGCCGACGTGGAGCTTCGGTGCCGACTTGGCCATGCCCTGTACGAGGTCGGTCACTATGCCGAGGCGGCGAAGCATCTGGAAGAGGCGATTCAGCTGAACGACGGGCACGCCGAGGCGCACGCTCGCCTGGCGTTGGTCTATCGCTGCCTGGATCAGCCGGTGTTCGCGGTGCGGGAGCACCGCCGTGCGTACGAGCTCAACCCGGACCACCCCCTCGTGGTGCGTGACCTCGGCCGTGCTTATCTCAAGTGATGAGTGACGAGGGTCTCATCGCTCGTCACTCATCGCTCATCGCTTACTGAACGTAGAGCTTGACCTCACCCTTGTCGAGCCGCTTCAGCCAGTCTTCGATGCCGTACGGGCCCGGGTAGCACTGGATGCGCGGGATTCGGTAGGCGTCGAACTTTGGATCGGTCGGCATTGGGGCGGGGTTCGCGCCAACGAGGAAGGCAGCCTTCATCGCGTACTTCTTGCCCTTCCAGTCGAAGGAGCGTAGGAGGGCGGAGTTCTTGGGGGCAATGCCGAACGGGAGCGCGAGCGAGACCGGCGAGGTCTCCCCGAGCTTCTCGAGCGCGTCGATCGCGCCTCCGAACTCCGCCTTCACCTGCTCGTCGGGCAGCTTCTTCAGGATGCGGTGGGTCACCGTGTGGCTGCCTAGCTCGGAGCCCATTTCCCGGAGCATCGCGACCTTCTTTTCGACCCACTTCGGTTGCGACCACATCACGTCCGGGAGGACGTAGAAGGTGCCTCGAACGGGGAAGTCGGGGTTCTTCTTCGCGAAATCCATCCAGATGCCCACGGCGCAGTTCGGGTCGACGGTGCCGTCGTCCTTCAGCTGAAATTGGGAAGGATTGGAGTCGTCGAAGGTGAACACGACGGGCGACGCGCCGGGCGCGAGGTCCATCTTGTTCTCGAGGTACTGGCTCACGGTTACGGGGCGAAAGCCGAGCTTGTGCAGGCGCTCGAGGTCGCGTCGGAAGTCGGCGGTCGAGCGGAACATGTCGCCTTTGCCCTCTTTGACGTGGTGGTACTCGATGACGAACACCTTTCCCTTGGGGTTCGCCGGGCGATCCGTGACGCGCGCCTTGGGTGACTCGGGGGCGCTCGTCTCAGGGTTCGAGACAGGCTTCCCGGGAACGTCGGAAGCGTCGGGGGCCGTCGTACCCGCGACCTTCGGGGGTGGGGTGGCCGATCCAGCGGTGGAATCCGCAGGAGACGACTTACCGCATCCCACGATTCCCGCCGAGATCACCAGTACAATTGCGAGAGCGCCATGTCCAAGTTTCGTCCGCATACCTATCTCCAAACCCGCGCCCTGCCACTCCTGGCATTTGTGCTGGTCGCGCCCCTCTATTCTTGCTCAGCGACGCCAGACGCCGCTGCAGGGGGCACCGATGCCGCCACGAAAGGCGCACCGAACGCCAACACCGCGGGTAACGCCGTCGCAACCGGCAAGCCGGGGACCCCGGGAACGTCCGCGAACGGAACGGGAACGGCAAACGCCAACGGGACGGTCGGCACGCCTGCCGTCAACGAAGGAGCGGCCGCGAGCGGCAGCATCGGTGGAGGTAAGTACAAGTGGGAGAAGCCGGCGAGCGTCAAGGGCATCTACATGACGGCGTGGACGGCGGGCGGCACGAAGAAGCTCGAGAAGCTGATGAGCCTCCTGGACAAGACCGAGCTCAACTCGGTCGTCATCGACGTGCGTGACTCGGGCGAGATGTACTGGAAGATGGGCATTCCGCTCGCGGACCAGTCGGGCGCGACTCAAGTGGCGGTGACGAACCCGGAGAAGCTGTTCCGTCGTTTGGAGAAGCACAAGGTGTGGCCGATCGCCCGAGTGGCGATCTTCCGCGACAACTTCGTGCCGAAGAAGTTTCCGGATCGGGCGGTGCGGTTCGCCGACGGAAGAGTCTGGCGCGACCGCGCGGGCAATTCCTGGCTCGATCCCTACAACAAGGAGAATTGGGAGTACATCGCCCAGACGATCGACTTCGCGATGGACATCGGCTTCCCCGAGATTCAGCTGGACTACGTCCGCTTCCCCAGCGAGGGCAAGATGTCGACGATGAGCTTCCCGGCGCGGAAGAAGTATCCGAACCCGAAGGCGACTCCGGCGCAGGTCATCGCGGACTTCTGCGACTACGTGGGCAAGCGCGTCCACGCGCGGGGCGGCGTCTACACCGCGGACATCTTTGGCATCATCTCGTCGAGCACGACCAAGGACCAGGGGATCGGCCAGAGCCTCGAACTCATCGTGAAGCCGTTCGACGTGGTCTGCCCGATGGTCTACCCGTCGCACTACGCGAAGGGGGAGTACGGCATCGCGGACCCGAACGCTTCGCCGTACGCGATCATCACGAAGTCGCTGGGCGATTACAAGCGGCGCGTTCCGGAGGCAAAGGTTCGCCCGTGGCTTCAGGACTTCTTCGGCTACGGCGCGAAGGAGGTCCAGGCCCAGATCAAGGCGGCGCGCGACCTAGGGTACGACGAGTACCTGATGTGGAACGCCCAGAACAACTTCACGAGCGGCGCCTATGCGCGAGAGGGTGCGAGCAGCGCGAAGGGTTCAGCGGGCAAGGCAGCTCCGGCGGCACCTGCCACGAACGCAACCCAAAGCGACAAGAAAGCTTAAAGCCGGGTTAATCGCGGGGGCGCACAATAAGAGGAGGTCTGATATATGAACTCTTCTAGATTGTGCGCCCCTGCGGGTGGGCGAAGCCGAGGCTTCACCCTTATCGAGCTCCTCGTGGTGATCGCCATCATCGCGATCCTTGCCGCGATCCTCTTCCCGGTGTTCGCGCAGGCGAAGGCCGCGGCGAAGAAGACGCAGTCCCTCAACAACGTCAAGCAGATCGGCACCGCGCTGCATTTGTACATCGGCGATGCGGACGACGTCACGCCGTCGACCTACGTGATCGACGGGCAGGGCGTGGACATCTACCAGACGTTCCAGCCCTACATCAAGAACATGGACATCTTCTTCTCGCCCGAGTGGCAGAAGAACGTGCCCAGCGGCACCAATTCCTGCAACAACTGGAGCACCCCGGCTGGCTTCTACCGACCGGGCGACCGAGAGAAGGATCGCTGCCTCGGCTACGGTTACAACTGGGGCTTCGGCATTTGGGCCGGTGGTGGCCTCGTCGGCCCCGAGGTCACGACCAGCGCCGGCAACTCCTACCTGCCGGGCATTAGCGCGACGTCGGTCGAAGAGTCGGCACGCATGGCCGCCTTCGGCGACACCTACAACGGACGCCGCTACACGATCTCCCCGATCGGCTCGATCCTTACGCACTACGACGGTCCGACGCGAAACACGGCGCTCCGTCAAGGCGGCAGCTTCAACTTCGCGTTCGTGGACGGCCACGCCAAGTCGTTCAAAATGAAGGGGTACACCTTCAACCCGGGCGCGGTGCCGAAGGGCACCGGCTACGTGGGCGTCCCGAGCGACGAGTCGCAGTGGGTGCCGATGTACTGCTCCTCGCCCGACGTGACGGTCAAGCCGTCCAAGCTCGGTCTGCCGGCGCCGGACATGGCGTGCAGCCAATTCATCCGCGCGGCGATGAGCGGCACGTTCCTGCCGCTCCAGCCCTGGGCGAACTGATCGCGCGCGCCCGCCTCGCCGCCGTCGGCGGCGAGGCGGGGTCGTAGGTCGTTCGGTCGCTTGGTCAAAAGACGATCCGGATTTTCCGAGACGTATCCTCTGCTTCTCAAGGGCGGCATACCTGCGCGACTCGTCGCGCTGTCCTCGATCCGAGCGAGCGTACGGTCCAGAGATCCTTCGCGGGCTCAGGATGACAGGGCAACGAGAGGGGCTTGGAGGCAGGCTCCACCTGCCTCCAAGCCCCTGCATAACGCGTTGTCATCCTGAGCCCGCGAAGGATCTCTGGAGCTTCAGGCAGCCTTCCTCTCACGCGAACGGCCGCACAACGGACACGCGCGACGAGTCGCGCTGAGGAAAGCGCCGAGAACTCGCCGCACTCCCAAACCGGAGGTGGCATAGCCTGTCGGATCCCTTGGCCCTGCTCGGGATGACAGCTAACTGGGCTCCTGGTCGCTTCAGGCGTCGATGAGGGACTCGATCTTTCGGACGTAGCGTCCGACCAAGGCTCGGCTGAAGTCTTCCTCACTCGACTCCGCGTAGACGTGGAAGAGCGGCTCCACCGCGTCCGGGAGGACGAGGACCCAGGTGTCGTTCTCAAAGATCTTGATGCCGTCGAGGAGCTCGACCTGCTGACCGTCGCGGTTCTCCTCGCTGATGCGGCGCATTACCGCACCCTTGTTCTCCCACGGGACCCGGACCTGATCGTAGGCGAGACGGAAGATGGGGAGCTCGCTGGCGACCTCGCGCACGCTCAGGCCCGTCTGCTGCAGCATCTGCAGGAGCATGCCGAACGAGAACGGAGCGTCGAAGCCGGGGTGGAGCTCGGGGAAGATGAATCCGCCTCGCTCGTCACCGGCGAAGAGGACACCCTGGTCGACGGACGTGCCCATCAGTGAGCGGGTGTCCGACTTGGTGCGGATAACCTCGGCCCCATGCTTGCGCAACGCGTCCTCGAGGAGCGTCGGCGCGGTCACGCTGAGCGCGATGCGGGCGTTGGCGTGAGTCTTGGCCACGAGAGTGCCCAGGGTCGCCAGTAGGGCGTTGCCCTGGACCTGCTCTCCGTGCTCGTCCACGATGGTGAGCCGCTCGCCCTCCTCGGTGAAGAGGACGCCCATGTCGTAGCCGAGGGTGCCGACGATCTGCGACAGGTTGCGGACGTGGTTCTCGACCTCGAGGGTGGTGCGCGGGGCGAGCTTCGCGTCGTTGAAGCCGTTCAGCGAGATCGACTCAATGCCCATCTGCGCGAGCATGGCAGGGAAGATGCCGGCAAGCGAGGAGTACCCGTAGTCGCAAACCACCTTGAGCTGGCGCGCGGCGGGCTGGGGCTGCAGAAGGCGGAAGTAGTCGGCCTGGTACTCCTCAACCGCTCGGCTGACGAACTCCATGATGCCGAGGTCGTCGGGGTCGGTGCGCTTGAAGTCCTCCCGGAAGAAGGCGGTTTCCACCTTCCGCTCCAGATTGCGGCTGAGGTACGCGCCTTGGTGGTCCATCATCTCGATCAGCGTCACCCGGCTGTTTCCGGGGAGCTTGCGGACGCCGACGGCACCGGCGGCGCCGCTGGTCTTGATGAAGTGCCGCGCGATCGGGATGGCGGCCGAGCGCATGTCGAGCACGTCGCAGCCGACGCTCAGAAGCGAGGCGATGACGGCGCGCTTGATCATTCGCGACGAGCGAGTGGAGTCGCGGAAGGTGACCACGCGGCTGCCCTGCGGCAGGAGCGACCCGAAGGCGGATCCGAGCCGGCAGGCGAAGTCGGGCGTGACCTCGACGTTGCTGAGACCGGCAACGCCGAGCTCTCGGAACAGATTGCCCCGCCACTTGTTGCCCCAGACCAGCGACATCGTGACCGTCGAGCCGCGCTCCACGATCTTGTCCGGCCAGAGCTTGACCCGCGGCCGGATGGTGCAGCCGACGTCCACGAGGCAGCGGTCGCCGATGACCGCGTCCTCGCGGATGACGCTGTCACGCTTCACCGTCGCTCGGGAGCAGACGATGGCGGAGTGGACGCCGACGTTGGGGCCGATGTACGAGGAGTCCCAAACGATCGAGCGCTCGACGTTCGCCTGCTCCTCGATGAAGGTGTTGTCGCCGATGACCGCGTAGGGGCCGATTCGCGCGCCGCGCTTCACCTTGCAGTTGCGGCCGATCGCGACGGGAGGCACGATGGTGGCGGTCTCGTCGATGACGGTGTTCGGGCCAACGATGAGCCCATCGCCCAACGGGCGGCCCTGGATCGGCAGATCGACGCGACCTGCGAGCAGGTCCTCCTGCGCCTCGCGGTACTGTCCGAGGGAGCCGACGTCGGTCCAGTACTCCTCCATCACGTATCCGTAGATCGGGGCTCCGTTCTCGAGCAGCTTGGGGAAGATGTCGCTGCTCCAGTCGTAGGCTCGGTTTTCCTCCATGTAGCGGAAGATCTCCGGCTCGAGGATGTACATCCCGGTGTTCACGGTGTCGCTGAACACCTCGCTCCAGCTCGGCTTCTCGAGGAAGCGCACGACCTTGCCGTCGTCGTCGGTGATCACGACGCCGAACTCGAGGGGGCTGGGGACTCGGTAGAGGATGAGCGTCGCGAGGCTCCCCTTGGAGCGGTGGAACTCGATCGCCTTCGTGAGGTCGCAGTCGGTGAGGGCGTCTCCGGAGACGATCACGAAAGTGCCGTCGTTGAGCAGGTGCTCCGCCTTCTTGACCGAGCCGGCGGTGCCCAGGGGGACGGTCTCTACGCTGTAGTGCATCCGAACGTCGAAGTCGCTGCCGTCTCCGAAGTAGCTCTGGATCTCCTCGGCGAGATAGTAGAGGGTGGAGACGACCTCCTTGACGCCATGCCGCTTGAGCAGGGTGAGGATGTGCTCCATGATCGGCTGGTTGCAGATCGGCACCATCGGCTTCGGCCGGTTCGCCGTTACGGGCCGCAGCCGCGAGCCCTCCCCTCCTGCCATCACCACCGCCTTCATGTCGCTATTCTCCCCCACAATCCGCCGACGGAGACAGAGCCTTGGGTCCGCACCCCCGTGCTAGAGTCGTGGGGTGAGGTCGGCCGTCGTCGGATGTGGGTTTTGGGCACCGTTTCAAGTTGCCGGTTGGCGCGAGGTGGGTGGCGTGGAGTGCGTCGCCGTGTGCGACCAAGACTTCGCGAAGGCGGAGGCTTTGGCCGGACAGATCGGTGCTAAGCCGCACTCCGATCTAAGGACGATGCTCGGAGAGGAGAAGCCAGATTTCCTCGACGTGATCACGACGGTAGAGGGGCACGCCGATGCCGTGTTCACGGCCGCCGCGGCGGGCGTGCCCGTAATCTGCCAGAAGCCGATGGGATGCGACCTCATGGAGTCGCGCGCCATGGTGAGTGCCTGCCGCGACGCGGACGTCATGTTCCTCGTCCACGAGAACTGGCGTTACCAGACGCCGCTGGCGGCTTTAGGGCGGCTGCTGCGAGAAGGGCGAATCGGCCGGGCGTTCCGAGCGCGTCTTCAGTTCTCGTGCTCCTTCCCCGTCTTCGAGAACCAGCCCGCACTGGCGGAACTCGACCGGTTCATTCTCACCGACATCGGGACGCACGTGCTGGACGCCGCCCGCTCGCTGTTCGGAGAGGCGTCGTCGCTGTACGCGAGCACATCGAAGGTGAACCCTCGCATCAAAGGTGAGGACGTCGCCACCGCGATGATGCGGATGAGCGGATGCGACACCGTCGTCTGCGAGATGAGCTACGCGAGCCGACTGCCCGAGGAATCGTTTCCGCAGACCTACGCCGTCGTCGAGGGCGAGCGCGGCTCAATTACTCTCGGGCGCGACTACCGACTGACGGTGCACACCGCCGAGAGCAGCGAGACGATCGATGCGACGCCGCCGGTGTACCCGTGGTCCGATCCGAAGTACGCGCTCGTTCACTCCAGCATCGTCGACTGCAACCGCGCCCTCTTGGCCGCGCTGAAGGGAGAGAGGCAGGCAGAGACGAGCGGGGACGACAATCTTCGCACCCTCGAACTGGTCTTCGGGGCCTACGAATCGGCCGCAAGTAACCAAGTTCTTCGTCTTTAGACAGTGGACGTTGTCGCGTTCTGGGCGGCGCTCGTGGGGATCGTCGGCGTCGTCATTCTCGCAAGCCGAGGCGAGAGCCGAAGGGTTCGCGACGAGGCGGAGCGGTTTGCTCGCGAGTCTGGCGGCCGCGTGTTCGAGGGGTTTGTGACCGACTCCACGCGTCCTGGGCTGAAGCCTGGCTTCAGCCGGCGCCCACCCATAAACCCGATCGCGGTCGCCGCCGACGGGATCTACGTTCGCCCGATGTTTCTGGGCCGGTGGGAGGTGTGGCGCATTCCGTGGGAGGAAGTGATCGAGTTGCGGGCGAACCGGTACGACGGCTGGACGAGGATCGTGACCCCGGAGCTCACGATCGGAGTCACGTTCGAGGATGCTCAGGCCTTCGTCGCGGAGTGCGAGCGGTTCCGCACGGGGCGATCCGATTAGGGAAGGGGGACGGTTAGCCGTTCCGTGCCGTCACACGAGGGGTGGGCGCAGTAGAGTACAGCGTGCCGAGCAAGCATTTCATCGTGGTGGGCGCGGGTCTCGGAGGGCTGGCGACGGCGCTCCGGCTCGCCCATCGTGGGCACCGGGTGACGGTGCTCGAGAAGACGGACCAGGTTGGCGGGCGCAACCGACTCCTTCGGGTGAACGGGTGCGAGTTCGACGCGGGGCCGACGCTGATGATGATGCTCGACCCGTTTCGGCGGCTCTTCCGCGACGTCGGCGAGCGGCTCGAGGATCATCTCGAGATCTCCCTGTGCGATCCGAACTACCGAGTCTTCTTCTGCGACGGCAAGCGCCTCGACTGCACGAGCAACGTCGCGCGGATGGTGCAGCAACTCCGCGAGATCTCGGGCGACGAGGCGGCGGCGAAGTATCCCGCGTTCCTGGGGAAGCTCGCGGAGCTGTACCACGCGTCCACTCCCGCGTTCGTGGAGCGGAACTACGACTCCGTGATGAACCTGATGACGCCGCAAGCGGCGGCCATCTGCGTGAAGCACGGCATGCTGGGCAACCTGGCCAAAGGCGTCGCGAAGTGGTTCGACGATCCCCGGTTGCAGCAGCTGTTCTGTCTGCAGACGATGTACCTCGGGCTGTCGCCGTACCAGGCGCCGTGGGTGTACGCCGTGCTCGTGTACATGGAGTACGGGGAAGGGATCTGGTACCCCAAGGGGGGCATGATCGAGATCTGCCGATCCGTCGCGCGTCTCGCCGAGAGTCGTGGTGCGGAGATCCGGCTGAACTCACCCGTGGCCGGTATCGACGGAAACTCCGTCCGGCTGGAGAACGGCGAGGTGCTCACCGCCGACGCGGTGATCTGCAATGCCGACTTGCCCTACGCGGAACGGAAGCTGCTTCCCGACGCAGAGCGCGCGACGCCCATCGCCGACGGGCGACGCTACTCCTGCTCCGCGTACATGATGTACATCGACTACGCCGGGGAGATTCCGGAGCTCCTGCACCACAATATCGTGCTCGGCAACAACTTCGAGCGGAATCTCGACCAGATCTTCAACCGGTACGAGATTCCCGACGACCCGGCGTTCTACTCGGCGATCAGCTCGAAGACCGACCCGGAGAAGGCGCCGCCCGGGCACCAGAACCTGTTTTTGTTGGTGCCGAGCCCGAACCTCAGCCGACCCTTCTCGGAGGCCGACGGATGCGAGATCCAGAGCAAGGTGTTCGCGCGCCTGGAGCGAGAGACGAGCTTCGACCGCGACCGCATTCGAGGCATGCGGACTTACACCCCCCACGACTGGGCGAACGATCTCAACCTCGACCGAGGCGCCGCGTTCGGGCTTAGCCACGACTTCATGCAGTCGGTCTGCTTTCGCCCCTCGAACAAGAGCAAGGCGCATCCGGGGCTCTACTTTGTGGGAGCGAGCACCGTGCCGGGCAACGGGTTGCCGATGGTGCTGATCTCGGCGGAGCTCGCGGAGAAGCGGTTGGAGAAGGACGGATTGCTTTGAGCGTGTTAGGTGTTGGGCGTTTGGTGTTGGGGATGCCGCTGAGGGAGATTCACCACGGAGACACGATTAGGTGCTCGTATCGTCCCGAGATGAGACTGACCTCTTCGGGGCAAGCCGTAGCTGCCTCGACCTGAACTGCGTCTCTCGCCTCTCCTCTTCCGTGCGGGACAAACCCGGTTTACCATGGAGGGCATGGTCGCAACGTCGCGCACGAGTCCTTTCCACCTGACCTCAGAGCAGGTCGCGTTCTTCGACGCGCAGGGGTACCTGATCCTGCGGAATTGGATCACGGGGGAGCTGCTGACGCGGCTGCAGGCGGCGGGAGCGGCCTGGATGGAGCGGGGGAAGACTTGCGCGGCGGACGATCCGCAGCGCGGCGACTTCTGTTGGGCGAAGCGGGAGAACGGGGAGGTGATGTTCCGCGTGGACTACCTGCACGACAAGGGCGAGGCCGCGTCGCTCGCGCTGCTGGGATCGCCGCAGGTCCTTGGCGTGGCGGAGAGCCTGTGCGGGCGGAACTTCGTGCCGACCTACGAGTCGATGGTGTTCAAGCAGGAGGGGGACGGCGAGGCGATTCGATGGCACCAGGACGCGGTGCATCCGCGTCGGCACCGAATCTTCAACTACGACCTGTACCTCGACGAATCCAGGGACGGCGCCGGAGCCCTGGTGGTCATTCCGGGGACGCAGACGACGAAGCTCGATGCCTGCGAGCTGGAGAGAATGCACGGCTGGACGCCGCCGGGTTCGATCGTGGTGGAGATGCAGCCGGGCGACGTGCTGCTGCACGACGTCATGGTGGTGCATGGCTCCCCGCGCGCCCTTGGAAACGCGCTGCGACGCACGATCTACTACGAGTTTCGGGCTGCGGAGCAGATCTTGAGCGAGGGACCGTGGGACCGCGAGTGGGTGGACCGGCGCCTCCGGCTGGTGCCGCTAGGGCTCCGTGCCTACGCCGAGATGTTTCCGGCCGAGCCCCCGTTCGAGCACTCGCCCGACGCGGAGTTTCGGCCGGAGATCACGGACGGGGCCGACCTAAAGGTGGCCCACGTCAAGCACACGCCCGGCAGCTTCTGCAGTGCGGGCAGCGTTCCGTAAGTCGATTAGTCGTCCGCGAGCATTTCGTCGACTTGGTCTCGATCCTCCACTTCCGGAGTGATCCCCTCGTGAGCGGGGAGGATCATTTCGGGGTTCTCGGCAGGCGGATCGGGTTCGCGGGGATCGTCGGCGAGGATCTTGGTTTCATCGACCATGGCGATTTCTCCTTACTGGTTCTCGCGGCGCTTCTCCCATGAGGGGCGCCATTCGCGTTGGGTGGCCGAAAGGTACTCCGGCTCGTTCCAGGTGTTGATGCTGCTGGGGGCGTCGGGGTTCGGCTCGGCGAGGAAAGTCTCGTGGGTGATGCGCTCGAGCACGCGCATCCCGGCGGATCGAAGCATCGCCTGCATCGCCGCTTCGTTCGGCGCCCACCAGTTCGTCGGATCGTTGTAGAAGCGGTGCTCGATGAACGCCATCTTGGGCCAGCTTGGCTCCTGCATGGCGTCTCGATTGTGCATGCCCATGTCTTCCGGGACCTTCATCTCCTGCTCCCCGCCCGGAAGGGTGAGGCTCTGGAAGACCAGCAGACGGTTTACGCGCTGGCAGACGATATCCAGACCGAGCATCGGGTAACGCAGGTGATAAAGCACGCCCATAAAGATGACGAGGTCGTACTTCTTCGGCTCGCAGGCGAGGTCGTACACTTGAGCCTGACGGTACTGCACTCGGTCGCCGAGTCCGCATTGCTGGGCCGCCCACTCGGCCTGAGCCAGATAGTGGGGATCGACATCGATTCCAGTTACCTGGGCGCCCCGCCGGGCAAGCTCGAGCGAGTAGAAGCCCGCGTTGCATCCGATGTCCAGGGCGGTCCACCCGTTTAGGTCTTCGGGGATGCTCGGCGCGATCTCCTGCCACTTGAAGCGCGGGAAGTCTCCGAGCGCGTGGTCCGGCGCGGTCTGCGTGCCGTCCGGCAAGTGGATGTTGTGAAACCAAGGGCCGAGCTCGGCGATCGTCTTGGCGTTGCGGCTCGTCGCGTTGGGCACTGGTTCACTCCTTAGGGCCGTGAGGTGGCGGTCCTTTGACACTTAGTGGCGTCGGAGGCGCTCGTGTTCCTGAGGGTCCTAGGGCCGTGCGCGGTGAACCATCCGTTTCACCGCGCACGGCCGACCGTGCGTCGACGGTCCTAAATCGCGTCTGGAGTGTCGGAGTTCAGGGTGTCGTATTGGTCATCCGAGCGTGCGCCATGGGTCGACATCTGCTCGCGTTGGCCGTCGGTCCCCTCGCCGTGGCGGACTGCGCCGCTCACGTCGTTACCGCCGAGGGTACGGTTCTCGCCCTTCTCCGCGTCGCCTTCGCCGGAGCCGACGGTCACGTCCGTCGCTTCGCCGCGAGACACGAGCTGATCGTCCAGGTCGCCCCCGTCGAGTTTGCCCTCGAGGCGGGTCTCGTCGCCGTCGACGGTGGGGTTGATGTCCTGCGAGTTGCGGCGGTCGAACTTGTGTTGGTGCTGGAGCATGGTTTCACCTACTTTGGTATGCGTTATTCGCTTGGAGTCGACGCGGAGCCCTCGTGTTCGGAACGTCACCCAAGGCATAGGCCTCTAAGGCACGAGGCCCCATGAGCATCGACCAAGAGAACTCAACGACCCGATGCGCGGCAACCCTTCCTTGGGACGCCGGTGGCGTGGCGCGGTGAAGTACGCCGTCTTCAGCTTCGACGGGTATGGGTTGCCCATCGCCTGGCAGCTTCAGTGGGAAGGACACGACGTGGTCGTGGGCCAAGTCGAGGCTCAGGACGACGTGATCAGCGCCCTGGAGGTGAACGTGCCTCCGGAGAGCGACGAGGCGCGCTCTCGCCGGCTCTCGCTGTTTGACGGCTTGCTCGAGAAGTTGCCGGCGGCGAAGCTGATCGAGCGGGTGAAGAAGTCGAAGGATGCCGCCGAGTGGTTCAGCTTCTTCGATCTCAACCACCTGTTCCGCCAAGCGGCGGAGCTTCGCGAGTCCGGGTGCCACGGAAACTTTCCCACGGAGGAGGATCACCGGTACGAGATCGATCGGAACCTCGCGAAGGAGTTCGTTCAGTCGCACTATCCCGACGTGCGCGTCGCGCCGAAGTGCGGCTTCCGGAAGATGGCGGAGGCACGCAAGTTCCTCGAGGCGAGCGACGAGCTGTGGGTCCTCAAAGGGCTGGCCGAAGACGCACGCACCGTTCTCCCCGACGTCGACGACCCTGAACTGGCGCGCGGCCAGATTCTCGATGCGTTGCGCCAGAACCCAGATGAGTACGAGTCCGCCGGATTCCTCCTCGAGCTGCGCATTCCGCACGTGCTGGAACTGACGCCACAGCGCGTGTACCTGGATGGAGTCGCCATCGCGAACTTCATGACGGTGGAGAACAAGCCGATGGGGGCGGGGAACGTCGGCCCGATGACCGACTGCGCGCAAGACGTCGGCTTTGCCATCGACGGCGACGACAAGATCTCGCGGCTCGCCTTCCCGCCGATCGTGGACGAGATCGCCAGGCAGCGCAAGGGGCTGTTCTACTGGGATGCGTCGCTTCTGCTCGACGGGCGGAGCGGCAAGCTGTACTTCGGCGAGTTCTGCGCGAACCGGCCGGGCTACAACTCGCTCTTCACTGAGATGACGCTGGCGGGGGGAGCGGCGAAGTACTTCGAGTGCGCCGTTGGGAATCGGTGTCCTTACCCGCCGGCCCGGGTGGCGGCCTCGATTCGGGTGTTCAACCCACACCTGGGCGACGAAGGCCGACCGCTCGCCGGCGCCCGGCTGGAGTACAAGGCGGGGGCCGAGGGCGATCTGTGGCCGATCGACGTTCGAAAGGATCGCGGTCGCCTCGTGACCGCGGGCTACAAAGACACCGTTGCCGTCGTCACAGGAGTCGGGCACTCGGTGACCGAAGCGGCGACGAGGGCTCAGCGGCGGGTCGACGAACTCTCGTTCGAGGGAGCCTACTACCGACCGAAGTTCGACTTGCTCTCGCGCGAGTACCCGACGTCGATCCTCAATCGGATCGAGTATGGGCTGCGGCGCGGCTTCTACCGTCTGGGGTTTGGGTTGACATGATGCGAGAAGACTCACTGGAGTTTCTGAAGGCGATCGTGAACGTCGCCTCGCCCTCGGGGTACGAGGAGCGCGCCGCGGGCGTGTTTCGGAGGCACACGCGCAAGTTCGCCGATCGGGTCTGGACGGACCTGCACGGCAACGTCTACGCCGCGCTGCAACCCGACGCCCCCGTGCGCGTGATGCTCGCCGGGCACATCGACGAGATCGGGTTCATCGTTCATCTGATCGACGAGGACGGGTTGCTGTACTTCAGCCCGATTGGCGACCATGACAGCGTGGTGGCGGTGGGGCAGCGGGTTTGGGTCCACGGCAAGGAGCGGGTGCCGGGAGTCATTGGGCGAAAGGCGATCCACCTCTTGGAGCACGAGGAGGACCTGAAGCGGAAGCCCGAGTTGCACGAGCTTTGGATCGATATCGGGGAGAGCACGCGCGAGGGGGCGGAGCAGGTGGTCGAGCTCGGGGACGTGGTGACGTTCCAACCGGAGTTCCAGCTGCTGCGCGGCGGCCGGGCGACCGCGCGCGGCTTCGATAACAAGATGGGTGCGTTCGTGGTGGCCGAGGCGCTTCGAATCCTGCGGGAGGAGGGCGGACTCCATCCGGAAGTCGGCGTCGTGGCGGTTGGCACGGTGCAGGAGGAGATCGGGTACCGCGGCGCGATGACCGCTGCGTTCGGCCTGCGCCCTCTGACCGGGCTGGCGGTAGACGTGGGGCACGCCACGGACTATCCGAGCGTGAACCGGCAGCGGCATGGCAAGGTGGATCTGGGCAAGGGGCCCTTGATCACCCGAGGGGCGAACGTGAACCCGATCGTCTACCGAACGCTGATCGAAACCGCGCGCGAGCAGGAGATTCCATTCCAAGTCGAGATCTCGGCCGACTGTACGGGTACGGACGCGACGGTGATGCAGACGAGCCGGGCGGGTATCGCGACGGGCTTGGTCTCGGTGCCGCTGCGCTACATGCACACGCCGTGTGAGGTACTCGCGCTGGACGACGTGGAGAACTGCGCCCGGCTGATGGCCGCGTACTGCCGGCGCGTGAACCCCTCCCTGGACTTCACCCCTCGCGAGGATTACGAGAACCCACTGGCGGAGTAGCTACGAGGTGACGAACTCGATCCCGTCGCGAGGATCGCTTGGGAGCAGGGCGGCGGTGAGCGGACCGCCGAAGGTCGCGCCGGTATCGATTCCGATCCGGTTCGGTCGCACGAACGGTCGCATGGAGAGCTGGACGGTGTGACCAAACACGACGACCGCGCCGAGGTCGCCCTCGTGCGAGAGGAACGGTTCGCGAATCCAGAGCCGCGGCTCGCTGGCCCAGTCCGCGAGTGGTTCCCAATATCGACCCGGGGGCACGATACCGGCATGGACGAAAAGGTAGGGCCCTTGACGATGCTCGAGGAGGGTGGACTCGAGGAACGCCCAGTGCTCATGAGGGACGCGCGTGGTCCAGTAACCCTGTCCAGGATAGGAGCGCACCGTCTCGGCACCGCCCCAGCCCATCCAGTTGGCCAGGATCTCGTGGTTGCGCTTGCCTACTGATTCGCGGGCGTCGAGCATCGCCTGCTCGTGATTTCCGCGGAGGAAGACGTTGTCCGGGCGCTCGCGCCTCATTCGGATCATCTCCTCGATGACGGCACGGCTATCGGGCCCTCGGTCGACGTAATCGCCGAGAAAGATCATGCGGCCGGAAATCCCCTCTAGCTTGGCAAGCAGGCGCCGAAGCTTGTGAATCTCCCCATGGATGTCTCCGATGGCGATGAGCATGGGAAGTTGTGAGCGGTTAATGGCACAGGGTTCGTTTCACTCTCCGTGCGCCACCAACCGCTCAACGCTCTTACGGCAACATGTGGCCGAGCTTCTGCTTCTTCGTCTCCAGGTACCTCTGTCGGGCTTCGCAGGGCTCGACGAGCATGGGAACGTGGTCGACGATCTCGAGGCCGTAGCCTCGGAGTCCGCTGACCTTCTTGGGATTGTTCGTCATCAGCAGAAGCTTGCTGAGGCCGAGGTCGGCTAGGACTTGTGCGCCGAGGCCGTAATCGCGCAAGTCGGCCTTGAAGCCGAGGGCGACATTGGCTTCGACGGTGTCCATGCCCTTGTCCTGCAACTCGTACGCCTTGAGCTTGTTGACGAGACCGATCCCCCGGCCCTCTTGGGCAATGTACAGCACGACGCCGCGGCCAGCCTCTTCGATGTTCTTGAGGGCGAGGTCCAGCTGATCGCCGCAGTCGCAACGGAGCGAACCGAGCAGGTCCCCGGTGAGGCAGCTCGAGTGGATTCGAACGAGGACGGGTTCCTCCGTGGCGACGTCGCCCTTCACGATGGCGATGTACGGGTGCGGCTCGACCGTGGTCTCGTAGGCGTAAAGCGTGAAGTGGCCGTGCTTGGTGGGGAAGTCGATCGGACCCGCCGAGCGCTGCACGAGCTTCTCATTCCCGCGTCGATAGGCGATGAGGTCGGCGATGGTGATGACCTTGAGGCCATGCTTTGCCGCGTAGTCGTGCAGCCCATTGTCCAGGCGGAGCATGGTGCCGTCCTCGGCGAGGATCTCGCAGCCGACGCCGGTCGGCTGAAGGCCGGAGAGGGCGCAGAGGTCGGTGATCGCCTCGGTGTGCCCGGCGCGCTTGAGAACTCCGCCGCGCTCGGCGCGGAGGGTGAGCACGTGGCCAGGGCGGGCAAGGTCCTCGGGGGTTGCGTTCGGGTCGACGAACACCTCGACGGTGCGCGCGCGGTCGTAGGCGGAGATGCCGGTGGTGGTGCCGTGCAGCGCGTCCACCGTTTCGCCCATCGCGGTGCCGTGGCGGGCGGTGTTCTGCTTGGTCATCATGGGGATGCCGAGCTCGTCCATCCGCTCGCCGGGGGCGGCGATGAACGGCACGCCGCGGCCGTGGATGATCATGAAGTTCATCATCTCCGGCGTGCACCGCTCGGCCGCGCCGACGAGGTCGCCCTCGTTCTCTCGGTCCGGGTCGTCGACCACGATGATCAGCTTCCCGGCCCGGAGGTCTTCCAAAGCTTCGGGAATCGTCGCGAATTCGCTCACGTCTGATTCTACGCGCTCGGGAGAGTGCTCACGCCGTGCCCACGCCAACTGTCCCACCCCGAATCTCGGTCCTGTTTGACCGCGAAGCCCGTCGCGCGGTGATTCTTCGTCGGGGCCCAAGCCGCTACTGGCAGATGCTCACTTGGGACTTGAAGACGGACACCGTCGACCCCGGGCAGTGGCTGAAGGGAACCGTTAAGGTCGAGGGGGCGGATCTGTCTCCCGACGGACGTTATCTCGTCTACGAAGCGGCCAACTACGGCCAGAGCCGCGGGGAAGATCCTGAGGGGGTGATGAACTGGACGGCGGTCAGTCGGCCTCCTTACTGGACCGCGCTCGTTTTTCGCTCTTGCCACTACGCAAACTCTGGGGGCGGATACTTCAGGGATCGCCGGTCGCTGGTGCTGTCGGACTCGTCGCAAACCAATGGCGAACTGGAGTGGAGGCAGTCACCGCAAGAGTGCCCCTTTAAGGTGGAGTACGGATCCCTGCCCCAGCGCCTGGAGGAGCGCCCGCCTTGGCAACTGGTGCAATCGACCTATCCCGAGCGGGGGCGGATGCAGACAAGAATCGAGGTGCGGACGGTCGGGGGACGAACCCTTCGGAGAATGACCGAGGTTTGGCCGCGCGGCCGTTGTCGCTGGGTTGAAGACCCGGAATCGGGAAACCCGCGGATTCCATGGTCGAAAGTCGGCTGGGCGGACTTCGACCCTCGGGAGCGTCTCGTCTATGCCATCGGGGGATGCCTGTACGTCGACGGCGTGGAGCCCAAGATGATCGTTGACCTGAATCGATTCGAGTTCGAGGCGGTGGAGTCTCCCGCATGGGCAAGAGGGTGGTGACGCCGTCTCGGGGACGAGACCCTCGGTCGAACCTCGCCTTGTGCTTCGGCCGCTCGATCGGGAGGCGCGACGATCAGTGAGCCACCCTCCTAGGCTGCACGTTCTCTTTGCCGACCGGGCACCTCAGGCCGTCGTCATTCGGCAGGGTCCTTCGAAACACTGGCAGATGCTGACCTGGGATCTGGATACGGACCAGATCACGCCGGGGCAGTGGCTGAAGGGGCGCGTCGCGGTGGAGCAGGCGGACCTGTCGCCGGACGGTCGATACTTGGTGTACGCGGCGTCGAACTACGACTCGAGCCGCGGGTACGGCAAAGGCGAGGACGCGGTCTGGATAGCGGTGAGCCGTCCACCGTACTGGACGGCCCTTGTGTACGCACCGACGACTCACTCGGGCGTAGGCGGGGGCTACTTTCTCTCGTCGCGGCTCTTGATCCTGACTCGTGAGGCGGGAATTGGAAGAATCGTGTGGCACGCTGCTCGCTTTCGCCGACCTTTCCTGATTGTTTCGGGGACGGTTCCACCGAGGGCTGGCCACCGCTTGGGCTGGCGGGTCGAAGAGGCGCCGGCAGGCGGTCGCATCCAGGTCCGAGAGGAAGGCAATCGGAGGGTGGAGCTTCGCACTGCCAAATCGGGCGCGCTTCGATCGTTTGAGGGATCCGGAGACGGAGCGCATCTCATTAAGTGGGGCCGAGTCACCTGGGCGGACATAGACCACCGGGGTCGGTTCGTGTACCCGATGGGAGGGAAGCTGTTCGCGCTGGACCAGGCGCCCGTCGAACTCGCCGACCTAACCGCGAACACCTTCGAGCGAGTTCCGCCGCCGGATTGGGCTCGTCAATGGTAACGATGGCCGTTCCTCCCCGACTCTATGTGCTGCTCGCTCGCGACGCTCCTGTCGGCGTCATCTTCCGCCGCGGTCCTACCGATTGGACCGAGATGATTCGCTGGGACATCGAGCGCGACACTTTCGAGAGGGGAGAGTGGTTGCGTGGCACCGTCTACCCTCGGCGAAGCGACCTCTCACCGGATGGCGGCCTGCTGGTCTATGCCGCAGCGGAGTACGCCTCGAGCGACGAAGAGCGTCGCGTCTACTCGGCCGTGAGCCGGCCGCCATTTTTCCACCCGCTCGCGAGATGGGACGGGGCGCACCTTGCGGGAGGGGGCGGGGAGTTCGAGGGGTCGAGCCGCTTGCGGCTGAATCACCCTTCTCTCGAAGGGCCGGATCTGCCCCGCGAGGCGGGGATCGTAGTCCGACCTTACGCCGAGCCGATGCACGGAGGGGCGGAGCGTGCGCGGATGATCCGGGACGGCTGGTGGGTGACCGCGGAACCCGATGGCGCTGAGGTGGCGAGCAACGGGGTTACGGCGCAGCCGGAAGTTATGGAGCGGCCGTTGGGAGACGTCCTTCTGAGACGGACGCGAACTTGGCTCGGAAGGCGTGAGATCCGTAAGTACGATCTAGTGTACGCCGACGTATCACTCGCTTCGATTCCGAGCGGAGAGTGGGCGGACGTTGATCGGGAGGATCGTCTTGTTTACACACGGCACGGGCAGGTTTGGGTGGGAGAATGGGACGGAAACTTTCTCATATCGAAGTCGCTGCTCGATCTGCGTGAGGACCGTCCACGTGTCGTGACCGCTCCTCCATCGGTTAAGGGATGGCAGCGCAAGGAATGATCAAATCCAGCAATAAAACTGGGGGTTAACCGAAAAAACTGATGTACAGTACAGCGTCATTTTCTGGAGATACTCCATGTCCCGTAAACTTAATGCATTCACCCTTATCGAGCTGCTAGTTGTTATCGCCATCATCGCGATCCTGGCCGCTATCCTGTTCCCGGTCTTCGCCCAGGCGAAGGAGGCCGCTAAGAAGACGGCTGCCATCAGCAACATGAAGCAGACTGGCACCAGCTTCATCCTCTACAGCGGTGACAACGACGACCGACTGCCGTTCAGCATCATCCGCACCGCGGGCGGTGCTTGGAGCCCGGGTCTGCTTCCGGACGTTCCGGCGGACTACCGAACGCCGACTCAGTTCCTCGAGCGCCACGGCGTGCACTGGGCCAACTCGACCCAGCCGTACATGAAGAACGTTGGCATTCTCGAACTCACGTCGGGAATCAAGGCGACGAACACCACCACCCCCTTGCTCAAGCCGATCAACCCGATCGGAATGGCAATGAACGGCCTGCTGCACACCTACCCGATGACGAGCGTCACCGAGGTTTCGCGGCTGCCGATGCTGTGGTACGGCGCGGGCAAGCACAACTACATGGGCAACGCCGCCTCGATGCCCCAGATTCGGTGCACGACGAACGACGCGACTTGTCTCTTCAATCCGAGTTCCATGCCGGACTCCGGCACGAACGGGAACGGTAGCGCGTGGTTCACGCCGGCCGGCGGACCCTACTCCTACTGGGTGTTCGGCCAGGGCATGGTTTACGTCCGCACCGACTCCTCGGCGAAGTTCCAGCGCCTCGGCGCGAACGGCGCGGGCACGGTGCGCAACGTTGAGGATCCGTTCACGGGCTACAACGCGAATGCCGTTCCTACGTCCTACACCACCTGCACGACGCCGGGTGCCAGCGCTCGCTACTGGTGCCTTTTCCGCCCCGACTTCACGTTCAACTACAATGACTATCAATAGATTCAAGCTCGCTCTCGCTGCTCTAATGGCCGTCGCAATCGTTGGATGCGGCAAGTCTGAAGACGCTCAGCCGCTTCCGGACAGCCCGGGTGCCGAGCGCCTGAAGACGGAGGGCGGAGACAACGCCCCTAAGAAGGCCGAGGGCGCGGCAAGCGCGGAAGGGCTCTAGTCCTTTCAGAGTAGAAACCATGCGGGGGCGGGGCTCAATGAGCCCCGCCCCCGCATCGCGTTTGAACTCAACGGCGACCCTTTGGACCCATCTAACTGTACTTCTACGGAGGGCTGAGCGTCTCTGCTTTCTGAGACCTTCGCCGAGCGGGCAGAGTGCCCCGAGGTGGAGACGGTCCCGCAAGGGACCGGAGGTCAAACAACATGATCAACGCAAAAACGAATCTCGCTAAGATCGCCCTCTTCGCTGCGGGCACCGCGATGGTCACCGCGCCGCTGGCGACCGCCGAGGCGCAGAGCCTGCGGGACCTTGAGAATGCGGTCAAGCGGCGCCAGCAGAAGAAGAACGAGTGGCGCAACATCGGCTACGGCTCCGCCGCCGTCGGCCTATGGGGTCTCCTCAAGGGCGACCGAACCCTCATGTTCGCCGGCGCGGCCGGTGCGCTCTACTCGGCCCACCGCTATGAGCAGGATCGAAAGAGCCAGAGCAAGCTGAACCGGGCGCGCGCGTCGTACTTCGGCCGAACTTCGTTCACCCGAAACGGCCAGCGTTACGTTCGCAAGACCGTCTACCGAAACGGTCAGAAGTACTACCAGTTCGTCCGCGCCTAATCGCGCCACGCGAACGCGACACTGAGGAGCTCCGGGCGACCCGCCCGGAGCTCTTCGTACGTTAGGGGCGCGGCGTCCGCGGGTCGGACGAGAAAGAGGTCGTCGACGCGGAGGCGGCCATCGGCAATCTGGTTTAGAACCGCGCGGACGTCCGAGGGCCGGCAGTCGCGCGGCATATGGATCGTGATCTCCTTGCGGAAGGCGGCGTCGTAGTTCAGGGAAAACTCGGATGGGTAACTGCCTTGGATCACTAAGCGTGGTCCGTGGACTTCGGTGTCGCCCCAGGGCGTCTCTCGCGCGGCGGCCAGTGCTTCGGCCAGAACGGCCGGAGCCCCGGTGGCGTCCACGACGACGTCCGCGCCGTCGGGCCACTCGCGACGCACCGAGTCGCTGAGACTCCCACGAACTTCGCGAGCGGCCACGCCGGCGGTCTGCAGCAAAGCGGTGCGCTCGGCCGCCCTATCGAAGCCGATGACTTGAGCGCCGGCAATTTGGAAGAGCCGTGCGGAGAGTTGGCCGATCGGCCCAAGGCCCACGACCGCGACGCGGTCCGCGGGACGCGGCTTCGTCACGACCACCCCGCGCATGGCGATGCCCGCCAGGTGCGCGCAGGCAGCGTCGACAAGCGAGCACCCGTCAGGCAGCCGGTATGCCGCGTCGGCGGCGACGACGGCGTGGGCGACATGCCCGCCCCAGAGCCGGGCCGGACGGCAACGCTGAGTTCCCCCGACGTAAACTTCCGCGCCGACCTCGAGCGACTCACTGCGCGTCTCGATCACCCGGCCCGCGGCCGAGTAACCCGCGACGAACGGCCAAGCGGGGGCGCCCGGCTGCTTGCCCGCGAGGCAGCGAAGCTCGGTACCGGGGCTCACGACGCTAAAGTCGATCTCGACCAGCACCTCGCCGGGTTCCGGCGACGGGACGTCGACGTCGCCCAGGGTGACCTGACCGACTCCGGTGAAGAGCACGCCGCGAGATCTCATGCGTCGACGCTACCCGCGAGTGCCTTGCGAGTGGCGTCGTGGCGAAATCGGAAGAGCGCGGTGAGTTCGCGTTTGACGATGAGCCGATCGATGAGGCCGGCGAAGGGGCCGCCCGGGGGCTCGTAGGTGACGGTGTCGCGCAGGAGGGTGCCTGAGCCATCGGCGAGAAACTCGTGCTGGTGACGCCAAGCGCGGAAGATCGACCGCTCGGCGACATCGGTGAAGCCGTGGGGCGCGTGCACGTCACGGATGCGGGCGTGCCACCGCATGGGTAGGCCGAACCGCCGGAAGCAGAGAACGTGCAACGCACCCTCGCGCACTTCGGGATCCCCGTCGACCTCGACGCTCTGCCCCGGCGGGGTTAGGGCGTGAAGCGCCTTAGCGGAGGCGTGAAATTCCCAGACTTGGTGCGGCGGAGCCGACAGCTTGGACTCGAACACGAGTTGGGGCACCTCACGTTCTACGGAACCGTGCGAAGATCGTCGGGAGGGGAACCCTGAGGAATTGGACCTACCATGCCAATACAGTTACCAGGCAACTTGGGTCCGCCCTTCGGGCGGTGCGCGCGGCGTTGGCCGGAGCCGCGAATTCCCCCGCCTTCGGCCGGTGGAAACATGCGACTTGCACCCATTCTCCTCGTCATGGCCTGCGCCCTGGCTGGCTGCGGGCAGTCTCTGCCCAATCTTTCAGGCCCCCGAACCGCGATGGATGCGGCGACCCTCGTTCGTCGCGGCATGACGCTCGCGGAGGCCGAAGCGGCGGTCGGCTACTCCGGCACTCCGGATCCGATGAACGCCGAGGTCTATCGCTGGCCTACGGCGCACGGTAGTCTCCGTGTCCGTTTTCAGAGCGGTCGAGCCACCGACGTCACCGCCGAGTGAGCTCAGGAACGCACGTCAGGGCGGAAAATGCGGCGATGAAGCACAATTTTTCGCTATAGCCCTAACCCCCTAGGGGTACTCTGCCGTATATACAGAGCAGAGCCATGCGAAAGAACGCCTTTACCCTGATCGAGCTTCTGGTCGTCATCGCCATCATCGCGATCTTGGCGGCCATCCTCTTCCCGGTCTTCGCCCAGGCGAAGGCGGCGGCCAAGAAGACCGTCGACTTGTCGAACTTCAACCAGATCGGCAAGGCGATCATGCTTTACGCCAACGACAACGACGACCGGACGATGCACGTCGACCACGAGACGGAGTACGCCTGGTTCGATCCGCTCTTCCCGTACGTGAAGAGCGGCGACGTCTTCAAGACCCCGGCCTACACCCGCAAGATGGTGGTGAACGACGAGGGCGAGCAGGAGATGCCGAAGACGGACTATTCCCTCAACGGTCTGTTCTCGCACGGCGCGTCCATGACCAGCACGAGCAGCCCGGCGACGCAGATCGTGGTCGGCCTCCGAAACATCGACATCGCCGATCCGGACTACCACCCTTGGCCCGCCAGCGCCTTCATGGACGCGAACACGGCCGACTGGGACGACCTGAGCAAGTACACCGGATCGGACCACGAGGGCGGCGAGAACGAGGACTGGTTCCAGGAGCGTTTGTCGCTCCGACCTTGGAACAGCAAGGGCAGCAACTTCACGTTCCTCGACGGTCACGCGAAGTACTTCGCTTGGGAGCAGACGCTGCGCGATCGGCTGCCCGGCTACCACAACGTGGACCGCATCGTCGAGAAGACACTCTAACGATCGGCGGCGCGTGGCTTGGAGCGGGCAGGGGCACACGCCCCGGCCCGCTCTTGCGTTAGGTGCCGAGCGTGAACCAGAACGTGGCGCCCTGGCCTAGGGCCGACTCGGCCCAGATCGAGCCGCCGTGCCGCTCCACGATGCGCTTGACGTTAGCGAGCCCAATGCCCGTTCCAGGGAACTCGTCGTGGCGAACCAGCCGCTCGAACGGCTCGAAGAGCTTGTTGGCGTGCGCCATGTCGAACCCGATGCCCGAGTCGCGCACGAAGAAGGCGTTGCCTCTCGGCGTGCTCTCCGCCCCGATCCGGATGGCTCCGCCCCGGGGCGAGAACTTGGCCGCATTGTGAATGAGGTTGTAGACCGCGAGCCGAAGCAATCCCGGATCGCCCGTTACAACAAGTCCCGGGGATATCTGAACCTCGCATTCGAACTCCTCGCAGACGGAGTCGCTGACCAGCTGCATCATTGCGGTGAGATCGATGCGCTCCCGAGCCACGGTTTGGCGCGCGAGCCGCGAGTAGGCGAGGAGGTCGTCGATGAGCTGGGCGAGCCGCTTCGCGTTCTCCGCCTGGCGGACGAGGAGCGCTTGGTGTTCGAGCGAGAGGTCGTCTCCCGTCTCTTCCAAAACGATGCTGGCGGTGGAGAGGATTGCCCGCAGCGGCGCGCGGAGGTCATGGGCGACGGTGTAGTTGAAGCCCTCCATCTCGGCGTTCGCCGCCTCGAGCTCGGACGTCCGCTCTCTGACGCGACGCTCGAGATCCTCGTTCAGCCGCAGGAGCTCGATCTCTGCCTCCTTGAGCGCACTGAGGTCGGTGACGAATGCCGCGCCTAACAATCCGTCTCCGTCCTCATCGGGGACGAGGGCCGCGCCGACGTAGACCGGAATCCTTCGACCGTCCTGCGTCACGAACTCCGTCTCGTACGGCTCGCAGTTTCCGGTCGCCCGCAACTGCCCAAGCGCAACGTCGTCCTGCGGCTTTCGCTCGGGGACTTGGACACGGGACCATCCCAATTCGCCCCGGAGCAGCTCGGCGGTCGTGTAGCCGAGTAGCCGGAGGAACGGCTCGTTCGCGTAGAGAAATCGGCCGTGAACGTCGTTGACGACGACGCCGACGGTCGCGGTGTCCAGAATGCGTCGAAGCCGGTGCTCGCTTCGCTGGACGGCTTGTACGGCGCGCAGCCGCTCCAACTCGGACCAGCATCGTTCGGCAATGCTGCGCGTGAGCTCGATGTCGTCGTCCGTCCAGCGCCGAGGCTCCGATTGCTGAACGCCAAGCATTGCGACGAGACGGCGGTCCTTCAGGAGCGGCACGCAGGCGACCGCGGCGATGTCGACGGCAAGGTACGCATCTCGTCCTGCTTCGGCCGACATCTCCGCGGCGACGTCGTTGATCACCAGCGGTACTCCCTGTCGAAGAGAGACCGAAGTCGACGAGGAGACTCCGGACAGCGGGAAACGGCCCGAGAGGTCTGTGCATCCGACACAGAAGTTGGGCGGGCCGACGAAGCGCTTGCCGTCGTCGGACGGCTCGCCGTAGGCGACCCTCGTGGCTCCGAGGTGTTGCCCGAGGAGCCGCTGGGCCAGGGAGATTACTTCGTTCGGTTCGGCCAAGTCTCGCGTCGCGGCGGTGAACTCGTCCAGCAGGCGAAGGGTTCGCTCGGTGTTGATGCGGTCGTGCACGTCGACGCACGCGCCGATCCACTCGAGGACCGTGCCCGCGGCGTCTTGAACGGGGACACCGCGCGCCATGTGCCAGCGGTACCCACCGTCGGCCATCCGAAGTCGAAACTGGGTCTCGTACATCGTGCCGCTCTGGGTTGCCTTGCGCCAAGCGGCGACCGCAGTCGGACGGTCCTGAGGGTGAACGGCCTCGATCCAACCGGAGCCGAGAGCCGTGCTCGCGAGGTGGGGATCGACGCCGCGGAGAAGAGGCAGGTTGGTCAGGTTGCCGTCGGAGTCGGCGGCGAAAACCACGGAGGCGGCGACCTCGGCCAAGGCACGGTACCGGTCGTTGCTCCGGGCCAGCTCACGCTCGGCACGGGCTCGGGCGATGGTGGACCAGCATCGATCGGCCACCATCTGAACGAGTTCGACCTCGGGAGGTGTCCAACTTCGCGCCTCGCGATGCTGCACCCCGAGAACGGCGACCAGCCGTCCGTTCTTGACCAATGGGCAGCAGACCAGCGCTCTTACATCCATCGCGCTGAACGCGTCGAGGCCTGGATCAGCCGCCATCGACGTCAGGACGTCGTCGACGACGACCGTGCTGCCGGCGCGGAGCTCCGCGCCGAACGCGTTGCCGAAGTCTTGGAGGCGGTACGTGCCGGCGACGGACGGAACGTCCTTGGCCCAGTCGTGGCGCAACTCCAGGGTGTCGCCGTTCTCGTCGAGCTCCGCGTAGGCGCACCTGGTGACGTTGAGCCTCTCGCCCAGCATGCGGGAGAGCGAGGCCATGATCTGCTGGGCATCGCCGAGAGAGCGGGCGGTCTCGCTCAGATTGACGACGAAGGCGAGCGTGTCCTCCTTCGCCTTCTGCTCATCCACGTCGACGATCGACCCGACCCACGCGTGCAACTCGCCGTCGACGAACAGCGGATGCGCGAGTCCGAGGTGCCAGCGGTACTGACCGTCGTGACGCCGCAGGCGGTATTCGGCGGTGAGCGGCTGAGCGGACGCGATGGCCTCACCCCATGCCGCTCGGAACCCGGCGAGATCGTCGGGGTGGATGCGACCGACCCAGTGCTCCGTTCTCGCGTCTTCCAAGCCAAGCTGGAAGTAGTTCTTCCAGCGATCGTTCACGAAATCGATGGTGCCATTCGGTCGCGCGGTCCAGACCATGACCGGCACGCTCTCCGATAGAAGCCGATAGCGCTCACTGGCCTCGGCCAACGCGCGCGACATGGCTCGCTCCTCGGTGATGTCGCGCACAACTGCGGCGATCCCCTGGATCGACCCTTGTTGGAGATCGGGAATGTACGTCGTGGCAGCGTCGATGACCCGGCCATCGACCAGACGGAATGGGCTGTCGAAACGGATGGTCTCGCCGCCGAGGGCTCGCACCATCATGTCGCGACGCTGCTCGAACGTCTCCTCTCCTACGACTTCGGCCACGGTACGGCCGATCATCGCTTGGGGATCGACCCCGATCCAAGATTCGTACGCGCGGTTGGCCGCGCGGTACCGGAAGTCTCGGCCGATGTAGGCGACGCAGGCGGGAAGGAGGTTAGCGACCGTCTGCAGGTCCGGCGCGTCCGAGGAGAGCGACTCACGAAGCCGAGCGTTCTCGAGCGCGGCTGCCGCCGCGAGGGCGAGGAGCTCAATCGCGGCCTCCTCCTCCTCGCCGAAGGAGCGCTCGGGTTGCCAAACCTCGATGAGTCCAAGCGTCGTCCGATCCTGATCGACCACCGGAGCGGCCATCCACCCCGAGACGCGACACGGTCGCTGATCGCGCACGGCCAGATCGCGCAAGCGTTGCAGTTCGCCATTGCCAGCTGATCCGCTTGAAGGTGAACCGACCTCGTTGAGCACGCCGGCGTCTACCAGGAAGGCGCGCCCCCCAGAAGCGGCCAGCAGTGCCCTCGCTTGATCAACGGCGACGCTGAGGATCGCACCGGACGCACGCTCCCGGGCGATGGCAGCGGATGAGGTGGCGAGCCGACGTGGCGTGACCGCCGAGAGGACGGACGCGGGCGATGCGGTGTCGGCGGGAGTCAAGCTATTCAAGATCGAGGGCTCCGCAACTCCAATGGACTGGCGGCCTCAGCGGTTCTGGAAGCGGAAACGAGAGCCGCGTCGGGCAGGGGCACGCTTAGCGACGGTGGCCGCTCGAAACATGATACAAGCGCAAAATCGTCGTTGGCTGACTCGAGGAGCCAAGGTGCGGATTTGGCGATGAACTGCACATTTGCTAGGGACTTCAATCCCATCTCGCCAGACGTCAGTTCGGAGGACCACTCGCCCCTGACCCCAATGTGAGAACGGCCCCGTCGGCTCTGAGATGCCGTGCGGGGCCGTTCGAGAAATCGAGTGGCGGAGAGGGTGGGATTCGAACCCACGGTGAGTTGCCCCACACCGCATTTCGAGTGCGGCGCACTAGACCACTATGCGACCTCTCCGGGGGAGATTATGTCACGTCGATCGCGCGGATGTCACCGGGTAGTGCGGCGGAAACGCGGGAGGAGCCGGATCGCCTGCTCGGCGGTCAGCGGACCCTGGATGGTTCCGTTCAGAACGTAGATGCCGGGCCCGCGACGCTGAAGGTCGGGACGGACGGGTCCGAAGGCGGGAGCGATGAGGCGGGTCGGGACGGCTCGGAACAACTCGTCGGCCATCTCTTGGGCGTTCGGGCCAACGGTCACCGCATACGTTTCGTCCACCGCTTCCGTCGTGGCGCCGAGGTAGCCGGCGGTGGCCACGGGATCGATGGTCGCGATCGCGGCGAAGCGATTGACCGCCGCGAAGGCGGGGCGCAGCAACTCCAGTCCCTCGTTCGGTGGCACCAGACGTCCGTAGGCGAGGCTCAGCCGGATCATCTGAGCGGTACACGACTCGCGGAGGTTGTCCGCGATCTCCGGCATGTTCGAGTTCGGGAGGGCCGCACGGCCGGGCAGCGAGGTCGCGAGCACGAACTCGCCAGGACGCTTACCGGCGAAGAGAGTCTGGGCGCGGCGAAGGGTTCGTAATCCACTCTCGAACGACGGCACTCGGCCAGTGGCGAGATAATCCTGCAGCATCGCGTCGGCGAAGGCGAGGTAGTCGCCCAGGTAGCCGATCGGGGCTTGTTCGATGCCGATTTGCCTTCGGACGTCGGCTCCGATGGCGACTTCGCGTGCCTGATCGAGATCGAGGCTGGCGGTCTGAAGCCGGTCTTGGTCGCCCCAGATCCGGGCGACCTCGATCCTCCGCGCGATGGCGGAGAGGTTGACGTCGCTGTACCGGGCGCCGGCGAGCACGGCGGGCGGTGCGCTCCCACGGAGGCGCACGAGCACCGACGAGAGGCGGCGGCTGGGAGCGGTTTTGAGCCAGGTCTCGGTGAGGAAGGGAAGCGCCTGCGGGTTTTCTGAGATGTCCAGTCCGAGGTAGGTCTCCGCCCAAGCACGGTCCGCCTCGTCGGGAAGCGCCCGGCGAAGGCGCAAGGGGCCGAAGCTCGAACGGGGGCTCCTTTGGCGCGGCCCTTCCGTACCGACCCGAGCGGCGGCGAGCCAGCCTTGCAGTCGCGCGGTGCCGAGGAACCGCGCGGTGTCCTCGGCGAAGTCGCGGTACACGGGTTCATCAGCGAGCACTCCAGCAAGAGCGAGGGCGTGCATCGCGTCGGCATTCTCGCGCGTCAGCTTGTCCAACTCCACTCGCAGGCCGTCGGGAGTGATGCGGCCCACGTGGTAAAAGCCTCCGTCCATCGGGTCGTACTGCGGCGAGGTGAGGAGGGGATCGATGGCGCGCCGGAGGGCACCGATCTCGCCCGTGAGCGCAAGGTAGCGCCAAGCCAGTGGAGTCAGGGGGCGAAGTCCGCCTGAGGAGAAGCCGCCGTAGGTGGCCCCAATCCGTTCAAGGATGGCGCTACGGTAAGCGCTGAAGGGGATCGCCGCCGCGCCGGTCTGTTGCTCCAGGAGCTGCTCGTCCACACGCTGGGCGGAGGGCGCCTGCTCGTTGGGGCGGTCGAGGGACCTCTCGTAGCGGGTTCGCGCGTTGATGAGGACCTGCATCAAGATCCGAGCATCGAAATTCTCGTTGATGTCGCTGCGGACGAGGAAGCCGACGACGTTTCCCGCGGGATCCAGGAACCACATCTGCCAGTCCGGAAGGAAGCCAAGCTGCAGACGGGTGACGGGGAGGAGGGCGTTGGACCATTCAGGCTGGGCGAACCCGTCGACGCGCAGGCAGGTGAAGTGGCGTGCTAGGTAGCTGGCGACCTGCCGATCGGCGAACGCGCCCTCGTCCATGATCCGGCCGAGCCGGCTGGCGGGGGTGCCGACGAGCAGCAGAATGGGCCGTCCAGCGCGCCGTGACTCCGCGAGGGTCTCCGACGACAGCGGCCGCCAACGGATCTGGTGAAAGCGGGCGTCCCGAAGGAACGGGTCTGGGGCGTCCGCCATCGCGTTCGTCGGCGGCTGGGGGAGGCTGGGACGGAGGGCGCGGGAGACGAAGCCGACGGCGCAGAGCGCGGCGGTGACTCCGGTCACGACGCTGAAGCTGAGTCTCCTCATGGGTTTCCGGCCGCTGCGATTATGACGGCATTCCAGCGGGGCCGGTCGACCGCTGCCGTCCGGGCGCTGTGCTAAACTCCGCCCATGTCGATTTCCCTCGACGAGGTGCGGCACGTCGCCCGCCTCGCCCGCCTGGAGTTAGACGAGGCGGAGATCCTCTCGCTTCAGGGTGAACTGAACGCCCTTCTCGGTCACTTCGGGGACATCCAGGGGATCGATACGAGCGGTGTCGAGCCGTTCTCCCACGCGGTCGCGGTGCGCAACGTCTGGGCACCCGACGTCTCCCGTCCTGGCCTGCCGCGCGAAGCCGCGTTGCGCAACGCCGCCGTCTCGCGCGCCGGCCTGTTCGTCGTGCCGCAGATTATCGAGGACTGAGAGACGCGTGATCACCCAGCTTTCCGCATCTGAGATCGTCCGGCGCGTCGCCGCGCGCGAAGTTTCGTGTGTCGAGGTCGCCGAGGCGTTTCTCGATCGCGTCGATTCGCACGACGCCGACTACGGCTGCTTCCTGAAGGTCGACCGCGAGTACACGCTCGCCCAAGCCAGAGCCGCTCAGGCGAAGGTCGATGCCGGCGAGGCGGGGCCCCTCACGGGCGTTCCGGTCGCGGTGAAGGACAACATGTGCACCGACGGCGTGGAGACCACCTGCGCGTCGAAGATCCTGAAGGGGTACGTGCCGCCTTACGACGCCACGGTCGTGGCGAAGCTCCGGGAGGCCGGTGCGATCGTCGTCGGCAAGACCAATCTCGACGAGTTCGCGATGGGCACATCGACGGAGAACTCCGCCTTCCAACTGACCCGCAATCCGTGGGACCGCGACCGGTCGCCGGGTGGCTCCTCAGGTGGTTCGGCGGCGGCGGTCGCGGCGGAGTTCGCGCCGCTCTCCCTCGGCTCGGACACAGGGGGCTCGATTCGGCAGCCGGCCGCGCTTTGCGGCATCGTCGGCTTCAAACCGACGTACGGGCGCTGCTCCCGCTACGGGCTCGTCGCCTTCGGCTCCAGTCTGGACCAGATCGGTCCGTTCGGCCGGAACGTCGAGGACACCGCCCTGTTGGCGCACGCCACCACGGGGCACGATCCGCTCGACAGCACGTCGCTCCAGGTGCCGCCGATCTCCCTCGAGGGGCTGAAGAACGGCTCGATCAAGGGGTTGCGCATCGCGGTCCCGGTGGAGATGTTCGGCGAGGCAACCGACCCGGGCGTGCGCGAGACCGTTCAGCAGGCGCTCGACGTGCTGCGGGCGGAGGGCGCGATCGTAACCGAGGTCTCGATCCCCTCCATCTCTCTAGGTGTCACCACGTACTACATCATCGCCCCCGCAGAGGCGAGCAGCAACCTGGGTCGCTTCGACGGGGTGCGGTACGGACCGCGCGCGGAAGGGAAGGGACACATCAACGTGGTCGAGCGATCGCGGGCGCAGGGCTTCGGTCACGAGGTCAAGGCGCGCATCATGATCGGCACCTACGCCCTCTCGGCGGGTTACTACGACGCGTACTACCTGCGCGCGCAGCAGGTGCGGACGATGATGAAGCGCGAGTTCGATGCCGTTCTCCAAGAGCACGACGTGATCGCGTCTCCGACCAGTCCGATTCCCGCGTTCCGCCTTGGGGAGCTTCACAACGACCCGATGGCGCTGAAGCTGCTCGACTTCTGCACGATCCCGGCGAACCTGGCGGGGATGCCCGGTATCTCGCTGAACTGCGGTTTCACCCAGGGACTGCCGGTCGGGCTTCAACTGCTGGCCGCGCCGCTACAGGACGAGCGACTGCTTCAAGTGGCGTACGCCGTCGAACGCGTGCTTCCGAATGCCACGCAACGTCCGCCAATCCCGTAAGGTGAGGGTATGGACGACATCAAGCGCCAGGATCGGCGGCTCTTCGTGCGAGAGCTCGCGCGGCCGTGGCGTGTCCTCCTCACCTTCCTGATCCTCATCCCGTCGGTCGGAAGTGGCACGGCGATCGGCTTCCTGTTCGGCCTCCTCGTCCTGTTGGGGTCGGCGGGCACGGCATGGCTCGCCTCCACCCACAACCGTTGGCTCAGCCCGCGCATGCAGTCGCTGTGGGCCGGATGCGAGGACCGGCTCGCGCGGTTCGAAGAGGTGCTCGGCAAGATGCGTAAAGAGCAGATTGCCGACCTTCGAGAAATGCCGCAGACGATCCGAGAGGTGCATCGATCGCTCTACTGCGCGCTACGCCGGGCGGACATGATTGCCCACGAGGTGCAGCAGTCGGAGCGAGACCTCTACGCGCACCCGCCTCCCGTTAAGCCGAACAGCGCGGACGCCCAATCGCAGGAGCTGTACCGACTGGCGGACAAGAACATCGCCGAGTACCGGTCTCAGTTCGCCGGCGTGATGTCGGGTGTGCAGCGGACCGAGGCCCAGAGTGCCGTTTTCATGACGACGCTCGATACGCTGCGGATGAAGATGATCGGCTACCGTCTGGTGGGCCGGAGTCCGGAGCTGCAGTCGCACGACTTTCTCCAGGCGCTTGCCGAGGCTCGAACACAGCTCCAGGCGATCGACACCGCCCTGGAGGAATTGGACCTCGGGCACTATCCGCAGTCGATCGCGGTGGTTCCGCCGCCGATTCCAGAAGAGGCGATCCGGCGGATCGAACAAGGGCGGTAAGCCACCCGCCGGCTACGGCCGGAACGAGTCAGCCACCATCCACCCGAGGAGGGCGCTCGCGTAGACGACGTTGCCGCCCCACAGGAGAACCTGCACTTGGTCGATCTCCTTGGGTGAGACCCCCGCGCTGATCGACAAGATGAAGGTCGTGGCCGCGGCGGCGAGCACGAGCCGGGTGGTGGAGAAGTTGAACGCCCGCTGGAAGATGCCGAGCGCGATGTAGAGGACGCAGGCAGCCCAGAAGCTGATGATGGCGACGATGCCAAGAGCCGCGGCGGGCCCCGCTCGCCCCGAAGCGGTGGTGCTCACCGAAGTGAACCGATCGAGCAGGTTGCCCATCGAGAGGCAGGAGCCGACCGCGATGCCGCTGAAGATGAGTGCCATCAGCAGGCTCACCGTCCACGTAGAGATGAAGCCGACGGAGGCGAAGGCGTTCGCGTCGGTGGCCATGGCCACCGTGACGGCCGAGATCAGGACGACGAGTCCACCGGCCATCGGAGCGAGCACCTTGCGGTCCTCGGCGGCGAGGCGGGTCTGCTGGCGTCGATCCTCGACGATTCGGCTGGAGCTGAGAAGCTCCTCGTACCGGCGCTGATAGATCGGGTTGTTCGGCTCGAACTGAGCGGCAAAGGCGTACATCCGGGCCGCCTCGTTAAGGTCGCCACGTAGCCGAGCGACGTCGCCAAGGACCGCGTACGGGAGCGGTAGACGCGGGTGGGTCAGCGTCATTTGCCGGGCAATCCGCTCCGCTTCCGCGTGCCGTCCTTGGGCGAACAGCTTCGTGAGGCGCTGGAGCTCCGTCAGCGGATTGCTCGGCGGAGGCGGGGCGCTTGGGTTGGCACGGGGCGCACCCGGAGCGGACGGGGGAGGAGTGGACTGCGCCCGGCCGGTGACGTTCTGCCGGATCCGCTCCGCGGCGCGACGGGCTTGGCTCTCGAGGTACTCGTCGTACTTCTGACGGCGGGCGGGATCCGAAAGCTCTTCGTAAGCTTCCGTGACGGCGAGGAAGATGTCACGAGACCTCGGGTCTTTGGAGTGGTCCGGATGGTGAGCGAGGACGAGCTTTCGGTACGCGGACTTCACCTCAGCCTGGGTGGCCGCCTTCTTGATGCCGAGCGTCTCGTAGTGCGTCCTCGCCAATGGATCTCCGTTAGTCTCCCGATGCGCCGCCCATCACACCACCGTAGTAGTTCATGTAGAAGTTTATGACGACGTAGCCGATGTAGACGGCGACCAAAAGGGCCAACAGGACTCCCACGACCTGTCCCGTCTTCTGTGCTCGGGTCGCGGCCTCGTCCTCGTAGTAGTCGGCCATCTTGTTCAGCATGTGGTCGAGATTGCCGGTGGTCTCGCCAGTCTGAACCATGTCGAGGACGATCGGATTGAACGCACCGGTCGAGCGGAAGGTCTCGGTAACGCCCCGTCCTTCTTCCAGACCTCGGTAGGCAGGGTACATCCGCGATCGCAGGTACTCGTTGCCGCACGCGTCGGCGGAGAGGGTCAGCGCCTTCACCATGGGAACGCCACCACGGTAGAGAGCGCCGAACGCCCGGCCGAACTTGGCCATCGTCAGCTGGCGCATGGTGTTGCCTAGGTACGGAATGTTGGCCATCACTGAGTCCCAAAGGTAGCGCACGGCCTGATTGGCGAGGCCGACGCGGAAGAAGAGGAACAGGATGACGATCAGCGGGGTGAGCCAGAGCCAGGTCTTGGGCTCGGTGAGCGGCGACCAGAGCTTCTGCCCGCCGCCGACGGCATCGATGATGAGATTCGCGCCCAGGATGATGACGATCGAGGCGACGACCTGCAGCTTCGGCATGAACGTCACGCGCTTGTACAGATTGCGCAGCTCGATCTCCCGCTCGAGGTACTCGGCCACGGTCTTCATCGACTCGTCGAGGAAGCCTCCCTCCTCGCCGGCACGGACGAGGGAGACGACGACGCTGGAGAACACCTCGGGGTAGCGCTGCAGTCCGGCGGAGATCGGTCGGCCCGCCTCGACGTGGCCGGCCAACTCGCGGATGATGCCGGCGAGCTTGGGACTCCGGCTCTGATTGGCCAGCGTGTGCAGGGCCTGAACGATCGGTACGCCGGCCTCGAACATCGTGGCCGCCTGCCGGAAGAAGAAGAGCAGGTGGGACAGCGCAACCTTGCCGACGAGCGGGCCCCACACGGACGTGGCGGCGTACGAGCGCTGCTCGACGGGCGGGCCGGCTTGGGACGCCATCGGCTCGCGGGTCGCCGTCGCGTAGACCGAGTCTGCGGCGTAGCGCGAGGTCTCCTGCGCTTCCGTCAGCGCGGCCGACTCCACTTGGACGGCCGGGGGCACCGCGGCGGCAACGGGGACCGGCACGGGGTTCGCCAGGGGATCGTTGATGCTGGTCGCCAGGCCGATGCGGCTGATCTGCAGGCCTCTCGCGTTCAGGTCGCGCAGGGCGTGATCGAGAGACGGACTCAGCACGACCCCGCTGACGGCTTTGCCGTCCGCTGCCTGCGCCTGGTACTCGAACGTGGGCATTGCTGGTTCTTCTACTCCGTGGTGGCTTCGCAGGTGAGCGCTGCGGACCACCTGATGATAGTCCAGACGTTGCCAACCCGCCCGGTGCGTTCGATTCTCACCGGCGGTACGAAGAATCGTGCGGCGTCCGCGTTCAGAGTTGGCGCAGTTCGCGCTCTAGGTTCTGCCGCGCGAGCGTCTCGAGCAGGGCGAAGCGCTCGGTTCGGAAGATGCGGGGCCGCTCGAGGAAGCGTCGCAACACGCCCGCGCGTCCGGTACGGAACGCGTCGTCCGGCACGTGGTTGTACTCGGCACGGATTTCGGCGGCGTACTCGGCGTAGCCGTCCCACGGACGGCCGAGAACGGCGAGATCCGCGTCGAGCAGGAGCTCGACCGCGGGGTCGTCCGTTTGGTGCGTCTGGGTGGCGAGGATCGCCTGGACGGCACGGTCGCCCGCGTGCGGCACGAGGTCGCGCATCAACTCGGCGGATCGGGCCTCGTTGTCGTTGCGCCGCGCGTCGTAGACGGCGTCGTGGAACAGCGCCGCGAGAAGGATCTCGTCGTCCGCGCCTTCGATCCCGCCGACGACCTCCTCGAGGTGTCGGAGATCGTGGTACCGGCGATGCGGCTCGGAGTAGGCGTCGCGGATCCGGTCGGCGACGTCGCCGTCGAGGCCGAGGCGGAGGATCGCTCGCTCCGTGGCGGTCACGCGGGATCCTGGGTGAGAACGGTGATCACCCCCGAAATGTACATGCGCCAGAGGATCGCGACGACGATGCAAACCACGGCTCCGAGAGCGAGCATCAGGATGACCGTCATGCCGGTGGAGGCGGTTCGGTCGCGAGCTTCGAACTCGACGTCCGCGGCGCGAGCTACCTGGTCCATGGCTTTCGGCACGTCGCCCGTCAGCTCCCCTGTCTCGATCACGCTGGCGTATTCCGGGGGGAGGATGTCGGCACGGCGGACGGCAGCCGACAGGCGTTCGTTCTCGCGCATCGATCTCGCCGCCTCCCTAAGACGCTCGCGAATAACCAGGTTCGGAACAGTGTCTGCGGCCAACTCGAAAGCGCGTTGCGGCGCGACGCCGGAGCGCGCGACCATGCCGGTCGCCCAGGAGAACCGGGCCATCGCCTCGGCCCAGATGCGGCGGCCAAGGATCGGAAAGCGAAGGGCGAGCTGATGCCGGAGGTTCCGCATGGGCATCGAGTGCCAGCCGAACAGGAACGCGACGGCGGCGGTGAACGAAGCGAGCGCGGTAGGGAGAACCTTGACGATCTCGGCGCCGACGAACTTCTGCAGCGTCGCCACGGGCGGGAGCGCGCCGTCGACCTTGTTCTGCGCGTCGACGGTGGCGAGCGAGCCCTGAACGACGGCGAAGGCGATCGGGATCGTCGCCATCAGCACGCAGAAGTAGAACAGCACGAACGTGAGTCGCCGCTTGAGCCGATGGGACGAGTGAAGCTGGTCCGCGATGCGGGACATCGCCTCGGGAAGGAAGCCCGCGACTTCGCCCGCTCGGACCGTGCCAACGACGTCGGGCGGATAGAGGTAGGGGTACCGCTCGAGGACCTCGCTCATCGTGGCGGTGTCGCCTGTGCCCTTCCCAATCTCCCTCAGCGACGTCGCGTACCGAGCGGGGCTCCGGTTCGCGAGATCGTGAAACGCCTGACTCGGGGTGACGCCAGCATTGAACAGGTTGTGGAGCTGACTGAAGAGGAAGTACAGGTCCTTGTCGCGACCGAAGATCGTCTTCACCCGGACCGGCGCCGGAGGCGCAGGGTTCGGTGCTACCGGGGCGGGAGAGACAGCGGAGGGCGTCGTTGATCGGGGAGCGACGGCCGTCGGAGGGGTGGCCAGAGCGACTCGAGCGGCCGGGTTGGCCTGAGGGACCGATGGTCGCGAGGGTGCGGCAGATCGTGCGGCGGAAACCGGCGGCGAAGCCGCGGCCGGGTCGGCGAGGCTTCTTACGGTGAAGCCTTGCTGCGTCAGTGCCTGGGTCGCGGCGTCGACGGTCGGCGCGCTGAGGGTGCCCTGGACGGTCCGGCCCGAGCGGTCGACGGCGACGTAGCGATAGAACGGCATCTTCTTGAACTGGGACGGGATAGGGCGGGCGGATGGTTGCGAGCTTCGGCGGAACTCGTCGGTCGCGCGAGATCGCTCGGTTAAGGCGGCGGTTTTGGTCCTAGCGTTGTGTGAAGCGTTGTGCCAGAATCTTGGCTCGATGAAGCGCCCTCACCTTCTCTAGCCCTGCCACTCGGCTCGTCGAGACGACTCTGGTGGCCACTCTCGTCCACCCCGTCCCGCACATCTCTAGAGGAGTTCCGCTTTGTCCGTCTCGTATTCCGACATCCTTCGCATCCGTACCTTCCGGGATCTCTGGCTGGGCCAGGCGATCTCGCAACTGGGCGACGCATTCTATTACGTCGCCTTCATGTTCATGGTGAAGAAGGTCACCAACTCGTATGAGATGGTGGGAGTCGTCGGCGTGCTGGAGACGCTGCCGTACCTGCTGGTGGGGCCTTACGCCGGTGTCCTGGCCGACCGCATCGACCGGCGGCTGATCATGCTGGTCTCGGACCTCATGAGCGGATTGGCGCTCATGATGTTCGGGGTCACCATTCTGGCGCTGGGCAAGCCACCGTTGTGGGCGTTGCTCGTGGTGCCGTTTCTGCTCTCGACGGTCCGTTGCTTCTTCATGCCGGCGAAGAGCGCCTCGATTCCCAACGTCGTGCCCGAGCATCTGCTCCACAAGGCGAACGCGCTGAGCATCCTGACGCAGAACACGATGCCGCTGCTGAGTCTCAGCCTGTCGGCGGCGGCGCTGACGGTCTTGTTCGACTATTCGCCGACGCTGTTCTATGCGTCGACGGTAGGGTTGAACTCGGTGTCGTTCCTCCTCTCGGCGGTGTACATCGCCCGCCTTCCGGCCCTGCGGCCGGATCGGAAGCAGGCGGACGACGCGGCCCACCCGCACGTGCTGGAGGACCTGAAGGCAGGGTTCGCCTACCTCAGGGGAAGGCACGACCTCATGATGATGACGGCGCTCCTGGCCGTCTTCCGGCTCATGGTGTCGCCGTTCTTCGTGGTCTACTTGGCGGCAAACGACGCGTGGTTCGGGGGACGCCCCGCCACGATCACGTGGTTCGAGTTCTCGTTCTTCGTCGGCATGGTCGTGGCGACGACGGTGGTCGGTCGGATGGTGCCGAAGCGGCCGGGGCAGTGGTTCTGCTGGGGCCTTGGCATCGTCGGAATCACGGTCGCGGCGATGGCGTTCAGTCCCAATCTTTGGGCGTTCGTCTGGTGGAACCTGGCGGCGGGGCTCGCCGTGCCGCTGGTGGACGTGCCGATGATCACCTACCTCCAAGCCAGCGTGCCGGACGAGTTCCGCGGACGCGTGAACTCGGTGCGCGATATGGTGGCGACCGGCGTCATGCCGATCGGCATGGGTCTCGCCGGGTTGCTGGTCGAGAAGGCGGGTCTCGTCACGGCGTTCCTCGTGATGGGAATCGGGATGGCCATCGCCGGTTTCGTGGGCTTCGTAGACCCTCGATTCCGCAACGTTGAGATGCCCGAGCCGGAGCCCGTTGAGGTGTCTCAGGAGCCGCAGCCCGAGCTCACCCGTCCACTGTAGCGTTCGTGCAACGGCTTAGCGGATAGGGAGCGAGGGCTACGGGTACCTTCGAGCGGTGAGTGAAGGGCACATCGGCGTCGACGAGAGCGGAAAGGGAGACTTCTTCGGGCCGCTCGTCGTGGCGGCCTGTTACGTCGGACCGGAGCACCTTGCCGAGCTCGAGGGCGTGAAGGACTCCAAGAAGTTGACGGACAAGCAGGCGTTGGCCATCGCCACCCGCATCCGCAACGCGTGCCCCCACTCGGTGATCGCCATGGGGCCGGCAAAGTACAACGAGCTGTACGAAAAGTTCAAGAATTTGAACACCCTTCTCGCTTGGGGCCACGCGCGGGCGATCGAAAACGTTTTGGAGCTACAGCCCGCAAACCTGGTCATATCCGACCAATTCGCAACTGGCGGTCATGCGGTCAAGCGCGCGCTCTATGAGAAGGGAAAGGCCGTCGAGTTTCGCTCGCAGGTGCGTGCCGAGGCAGATATCGCCGTAGCCGCGGCGTCGATCTTGGCGCGGGCGGAGTTCTTGCGCCGGCTCGAGCGATTGGGACACGAGTTCGGCATTCCGCTCCCAAAGGGGGCGTCGAATGTCATCTCGACCGGCAAGCAGTTCGTGGCCAAGCACGGCCCCGACGCCCTGCCGAGCGTTGCGAAGATGCACTTCAAGACCTCCCAGCAGGTGCTGAGCGCGGCGGCGCGGTAGGAAAGCGGCATGCTCATCGACACCCACTGCCATCTCAACGACGCAAAGGCGTTTCCAGATGTGGAAGCGGAGATCGCCGCGGCACGGGAAGCGGGCGTGGATCGGCTGATCGTCGTCGGAACGAACCCGGACGAGTGGGAGCGAACGCGCGATCTGGCGTCTTCGCACGACGAGATCTACGCCATCCTGGGGTGGCACCCGAACTACACCGCCGAGTACGACCCCGCGACGCTGAGCCTTCTGAGATCGCTGCTAGCGGACCCAAAAGTGCTCGCTCTCGGTGAGATCGGGTTGGACTACCATTGGGACTACGCTCCGCGGGACGTCCAGCACCGGGCGTTACGGGACCAGCTCCAACTCGCCCGGGAATTAGAAATGCCGGTCGTGTTCCACGCGCGGGAGGCATACAGCGACCTCCTCGACGTGCTCGAGTCCGAGCCGCCGATGCCTTATCTGTTCCACTGCTTCGTGGGAGACTCGACCGAGGCAGACCGGGCGGCACGCCTCGGCGCGTACTTCGGAGTCGACGGGCCGGTGACGTACAAGAGCGCGGCCACGCTTCGTGAGGTCCTCGCAGGAGTTCCGCGCGACCGGCTCGTCGTTGAGACGGACGCGCCGTACATGTCGCCCGTGCCGCACAGAGGAAAGCCGAATCGGCCGGCGTACGTCGCGCACGTGAATGCGGGACTCGCTACGGCGCTCGGGTTGCAGCCCGACGAGTGCGCCGAGCTCACGACCGCGAACGCCCGGCGCTTCTTCGGGATCTAGTCGCCCGTCGTGGTCGGCTCGGCGCCGGTCCCGCCGGCGGTCGCGGCTCCGCCGCTCCCACCTTCGTCCATCGGGGGCGCACCCTTCGTGGGCTCGGCAGGGACGGGTTCCGTCGTCGGAGCAACGGCCGGAGCCGTCACCGGGGCAGCCGTCGGCGTCTGAACCTCGGCCTTCGGCTTCGTGCGGCGGCGTCGCTTCTTCTTGCGTGGGCGCTCCGGCGTCGCCTGCGCGACGAGCGACGGCGAGGCGGGCTGCACATCGACGTCGATGCTTGGACCGCGTCGGCGCACCGGAGCTGCCTCGGTGGCGGCTTCCGATTCGGGGGTCGACTCGGCCGAGTCGGACTTCTTCTCGTCGGTGAGGTTCTTGGAGAGTCCGGGGATCGCGACCCTGTTCAGCGCGTTCGCGCCGAGCCGGGGGCCAACGATTAGGAATCCGACACCGGCGCAGACGACCGGGATCATGAACCACTTTCCGAAGAGGCCAAGGGGCGTGAGACGCGTGGCCATGGAGCTTAAGTGTAGCTTAGGTAACCTGCCCGACGCCCTCCCATGCCTACTGAAGTGTACGAAGACGGCATCGATCTCTCTATCGGCTTGCTCGAATCGCTCCCGATGAGCCCCGACGCGCCCAATCCGGCGTACCCGTTGCCGCAGCTGCGGAGCGCGAACGACGAGGAGGTCCGAACCTTCCGGTGCGTGGTCTTGGAGAATCCCTTCGTGCGAGCGGTGCTGCTGCCCGGCCTCGGCGGCCGGCTCATCAGCCTGCAGGATCGCCGCACAGACGTCGAGATTCTGCGGCGGCATCCGTCCATTGAGCCGCAAGCGGGCGGGCTTCGGGGAATCTTCCTGCGTGAGGGAATCCAACTCCGACTGAACGGTGAGGATCGGCTGAACGCCCTGGGCAACGTCGCGACGGCGCTGGATCAGCCGGAGGGCGAGGAGGACGAAGCCGGGGTGTGGATCGCGGAGACCTCGCAAGCCCCGGGTCTGGGCTTCCACATGCGGATCTCGCTGACGCCGGATCGCGCGGAGCTTCGATTCGAAGTTCGCGCTCACAATCGCACCTTGCGCCCGCTCCCGTACGACGGCGAGCTTTCGATCTATCTGGGTGCGGGTGAGATGGTCGGGAGCGCGTTCTACTCATCCGAGCGCGACGCAGGGTTGATGGTGGTGGAGGAGGACGCGCCGCTCGACGGTCTCCGCTTGGAGGATGGCGTGTTGCGGGTCTCGCGCTTTGGCGCGCCGCGGGAGCTGGCGCCCCGGCAAGTGGACGCTTGGAGCGTCCGGCTCGTACCGCTGTCACGCCTGGGCGGTCTCACCGGAGCCAGTTCGGAAGGGGGCATCCACCTTGAGCCGACGCGTGTGAGAGTTCAAGCGGCCGAGCGTCGAACCGGGCACAAGCTGCTGCTGCTGACGGAGGATGGCCAGACCCTTGAGGCGCCCGTCGAGCTGCATCCCGAGACCGTGACGGACATTCCTCTCGAGGGGCTGCCGTCCGCTCCGACCGCCGTCCTGCTGCAGGACCCCGGCAAGGAGGAGCTGATTCGGGCGGACACGCGCTTTGTGGCGCCGCCGCCGCTACCGGCACCGGTCCATGTGACGCCGCCGACGCTCGACCCTGAGCTTAACGAGGTGGGACTGCGTCGGGCGACAGCCGACGTGGCCACGCGCCACCTTGCGTACACGCGACTCGCGCAGCTGCTGATGGAGCGCGGGGAGTACGCTGCGGCGGGGGAGCGGCTCGAGACCGCGCTGATGTTCAACGCGGACGATCCACTGCTGTGGTGGGCCAAGGCGGTGGCAGCGCGGATGGCAGGGGATGAGGGGGAGGAACGCCCGGAGCTGCTGAACGCTCATTACCTCGCCCCGCTCGAACCGGCCCTGCGGGCCGAGGGGTTCTTGAGCCAGCCGATGGAGATGGGCAAGGAGCCGAGCCCGCTCGTATCGGCGTTGGAGGAGAACCCCGAGGAGTTCGTCGAGGTGGCCTGCCTCCTGATCGAGCACGGCCTTCTGGATCAGGCAAGCCGCTGGATCGACGAGGCCGTGAGACACCGCGATCTCGCGATGCTGCGGTACCTCCAAGCGGACTGCCTTCTGCGAGGTACGCGAATGGTCGCCGAGGCGGCGGAGCACATCGCGGCGGCGGGTCGGGTAGCGGGTCCGCCGTACCCTTGGCGAGCCGTCGAGCGCACCGCGCTGGAGCGATTGTCCGCGCGCTTCCCGCAGGACGAGCGAATTCGTCAGCTGCTCGCGATGACGCCGGTTGTCGGTTAGCGCAGGAACCAACCAAGTATCCAGGGGTAGGACGGTCGCGAAAGTCCTACCTCCCTGAACTGCCCTTGTCGCGAGGGGGTCTCCATACCAGGAGAGCGAGCCAGCATCATTACTGGCGCGATTTAAGGAGAGAGACCATGATGTTTCGCAGAAGGGTAGTCGTGCCGCCTACCGAACCGGGAGTTCAGACCAACGTGACCGTGGTGAAGCCACGCCGCCCTACCGGCCTGCTTGTTGGGCTTGGCGTTGCGACGCTGCTCGGTATCGGCGCTGTCGCTTGGATGTCTTGGTACCTGCCGAACCGGGATCGAGACGACGTCGAAGCCGTTGTCGTTGAGCGAGAGGTCCAGAGCTCGGGTGGAGCCGCGCAGCGCATGGAGAACACCGCGCCGCAGCCGCCAACCAGCTCGAACAGCACCCCCAGCAACATCATCGTGAACCCGCCGGCCATCGTGCAAACGCCGCCACCGGTGGTCGTGACCCCGCCCCCGGTGAACAACACGCCGCCGGTGATCGTGGGTGGCTCGAGCGCCCCGCCTCCTCGGCGAACCGAAGGCAATACCAACCGGAACAACTCGGGAACGGGTGACACCGGCACGAGCAACAACGACGCAACCGGCGCTGGAACGACGGGCTCCGACACGGGGACCGGCAACGACACCGGATCCGACACGGGAACCGGCACTGGAACGACCAGCGGCGACGTCGACGGAACGATTCGCGGGACTACGGGCGGAAACCCGTAACGTCCTAAGCCCAACGCCAAGGATGGCACGGGCCGATCTCAGAGACGGGGGCGACAGGAAGTCGCCCCCGTCTCGACGTTTCAGGCCGCTTGAGTCGGGCGCGAGACCGTCAAGTACGGTCGGTGCATCTCCCAGGCCACACCACAGCCAAGATTCTCAAACGCGAGGGCGACTTTCGACGCGTCGGCGTCGGAGTCGAGAGAAAGCTCGATCGGGTTTTCCTGAGGAAAGAGTACGAGAACGGTCTTTGCGAATCGGTTTGCCTGCTCGGTGCTCATGACGCTCCTCGCGCCTAAAAGGCGCCTGGAGTCAGTTCCAGGGAGTCGGCCCTTCCTTGTGCTCGGCCACCTGCGACTCGGGCGGGGTGTTCTCACCCTGCCACCCATCTATTCAGGACCAGATTGGCTCGGGAACCAAGGGGACGCCGAGTGTTTGCGTTCGTCGGCGCATAGAACCTTGCCGTCCAAAACATGTACAGGACCAGGACGTCGCTCTCAAAGGGAACTGCGGAGTCGTGGGAAGCAGTCCGAGGGTCCATGCGGCCGGTGCTGTTTGAATTCGATTCTCGGCGTGTGTCCCCTCCCGGCGGCAAAGACATGCGCGAGGGGCTGTCGGTCCTCGCCAGTTGCGGCGAACACCTCTTCACTGCCAACGACGAGACGGCGGCCATTGAGCGGTTGACGCTCGAGAACGGCGTTTACCGTCACCATCGCTCGTACCCGCTGCATGACCTCGTGGAGTTGCCGACACCGGCGGAGGCAGGCGAGGAAGTCGACATCGAGGGAATCGCTTACGACTCGGCGACGGAGTCGCTGTGGGTCACCGGCTCGCATAGCCTCCGGCGGCCGAAGCCCAAGGGCGACGACGACGAGGGAATCGATCGATTGGCGGACGTGAAGGCAGAGGGGAACCGCTACACCATCGCCCGCATCCCATTGGTGAACGGGGAGCCGCGAAAAGAGGTTGGGAAGCGTCGCGCCGCCATCCTCAAGGGGAACGCGAAGGGAAACGAGCTGACGAAGCTGCTTCGCAACGATAAGCATCTTGGTCCCTTCCTGTCCATCCCATCGAAGGACAACGGATTCGACGTCGAGGGAATCGCGGTCAACGGCGATCGCGTCTTCCTTGGATTGAGGGGGCCTGTGCTGCGTGGCTGGTCCGTCATTCTCGACGTGCGGTTCAAGGAGTCGAAGGACGACCCATCCGTCCTCCGTCTGCGGAAGCACGAGGACGGAACGAAGATCCGCAAGCACTTCATCGATCTGAAGGGGCTTGGCGTCCGCGACCTCGAGTTCGCCGGGGACGACCTACTGATCTTGGCCGGGCCGACGATGGACCTCGACGGCCCGGTGTACGTCTTCCGCTGGAAGGACGTGATGTCCACTCGAGACGATCAGCTCGTCACCGCAGAGGAACTCAGCGGGTGCTGGCCACTGGAGTATGGCGAGGGGAACGACCACGCCGAGGGAATGACCTGCCACTCCCTGGATCCCCTTCACATTCTCGTCGCCCACGACTCTCCCGGACCAGGGCGTCTCGTCGGCAAGGCAGGTTTTCACGCGGACGTGGTCGTCCTGTAAGATCTTGGTCGTGGTGATCGCCCGTCTCGCGTCATCCGCCGCGCCGGCTGCACCCGATCAACGTATTGGCGACGATCCAGCGGTGACTCAAAGGGGCGCGAGAGTGTCGTCACTCTCGCGCTCGCGTGGGTTACGCATTCTCGTTCTTATCGGCGGTGCTGCCGCCTTCGGCGCCTCCGCTCTTTGAGTCTGCCGTCACGTCCGCGCCGTCATCCGGGCTCGCCCAGCCGAGCTCCTGCCCAAACTCGGCCGTTTCATCGCCTCCGACCATCGTCGAGGCGTCGCCTTCCAGTTCGTCCGCGTTCTGCCGCGTGCCGCCGATGTTGTTGTCGTCCGTCATGGCGTTGCTCTCCTTTGACCAAGCTCCGCTTGGCTCTGACTTACCGGAGTCGCAATCGAGCCATCAGGTTCCCGAGTGAAGACGTCTCGATGCGCGTTCACGGCACCGGGGCTGCCCGTCAGTCGGTTGCGCCACCGAAGAGCCAACTTCGACCGCTCTCAGGCTTATTGGCTTACTAAGCTCATTTGGCGAAGCGAGACTCGGCGCGAGAAGGTCCTGCATCCCCCGACCAGAAACGACGAAACGGCCCCGGGAGCGAATGCTCCCGGGGCCGTTTCGTCTATCTCGCGTATTGGCTACTCGCCGATGCGACCCTTGCTGCCGACCTTCGGCACGTCGCGGCGAGGCTGCTTCACCGGCTGCCTTCGCAGCTGCTCCATCAGGTACTCCACCGCCCGCTCGAGCTGCGGGTCGCGGCCCTGAGCGATCAGGTCGGGCCGAGCGTCCACCTCGATGTCCGGGTCGATGCCCGTGTTCTCGGCGATGATCTCGTTCGTCTCGGGGTTCGTCAGCGCGAACTCCGGCGAGGAGATCTGGCCGCCGTCCACGAAGAACAGGTACCCCGAGATGCCGACCAGGCCGCCCCACGTGCGGGTGCCGATCAGCGGACCGAGCTTGGACTGCCGGAACATGTACGGGAAGAAGTCACCGCCCGAGCCGGCGTAGCCGTTGATCAGCATCGCCTTCGGACCAAGGATCGCGAGCGCGTCGTAGCTGTCCTCGGCGTTGCGATTGGTGATGCGCGTCTTGATGCCCCGCGCGAGCGTGTCGACGAACCACGGCTGGATCAGACCGCCGTTGTTCCAGCGGTCGTCCACCACCACCGCGTCCTTGGCCGCGTTGCTGTAGTAGCCGCGGACGAACTCGGTCGCACCCGTGAACTGCGTGTCCGGCACGTGGAAGTAACCGATTCGACCACCCGAGAGCTGCTCCACCTTGCGGCGGTTGTCCTCGGTGAACGCCACGTACCGCAGCTGCGATTCGCTGGCGAGCGGTCGAACGCGAACGCGGCGAGCTCCGGCCTGAGACGGCGTGGAGTTCACCGTGAGCACCACGACCCGGTTCGCCTTGCCCACGAGCAACGCGTTCGGGTTCGTGTCCCGCGTCACCGGTTGGCCATCGACCGCGAGGAGGTAGTCACCTTCCTTCACCTCGACGCCCGGGTCGCTGAGCGGCCCGCGGCGGCTCTCGTCGAAGCTGTCGCCTCGGTAGATTCGCGCGAAGCGCACGCCCTGCGCGGTCGCCTCGTAGTCGGCGCCGAGCTGTCCAACCGGGACGCCCGCCACCGGATTGCCGTCGTCGCCACCGGAGACGTAGGCGTGGCCCGTTCCGAGTTCACCGATCATCAACCCGAGCACGTAGTTCAGGTCGGAACGGTGCGCCACGTACAGGAGGTACTTCGCGTACCGGTCACCGATCGCCTTCCAGTTCATGCCTAGGAAATTCGGATCGTAGAAGTTGTCGCGCTGGTAGCGCCACCCTTCCCAGAAGATCTGCTTCCACTCGGCGCGCGGATCGACGATCGCTTCGACGGCATCCAAGCTCACCGGGCTGGGAGGCGTTCCCGGCCGGGTGTCCATCACGACGAGCTGGTTCGTCGCTCCGTTGAGGTACGCCATCTTCGTCGCGTTGGCGTTGACCACCGCCTGACCTTGTAGGACGGGCAGCAGCACCGTGGACGTGCGGGTCGCCAGATCGAATCGCGACAGGCTCGGCGGCTGACCGGCCGCCGAGCTCACGTAGATCACGCCGCCCGCGAGCCCCGTGAGGCCACCGTAGTTGCCGGCCGGCAACGGTAGCGGAACGAGTCGTTCGTTGATGTCCTCGAAGTCGATGCGCGTCGCCACCGGTGCTGGGGCACCCGGAGCTCCGGCCGGCGCACCCGCCGGACGAGCGCCGCTCTCCGGCTCCTCGTCGCTCGGCGGGAACGTCGGATTCGGGGTGTCCTTCGTCAGCGGGATCGCGTACAGCCGAGTGGCGTTGTCGATCTTCAAGCTGAACTCGTACGTGCCCGAGGTCGGGTTGAAGGTGCGAACCGACGTGACGTACAGATACTTACCCGTCTGGTCGAACGCCACTGAGGCGTCGTTGTAGCGGCCGCTCGTCACTCGGTTCGACTTGCCCGTCTCAACGTCGTAAGCCCAAACGGCGTTGAACGTGTTCGCCTCCTGCTGCAGGTACGCCACGTACCTGCCATCCGGCGAGAAGTCGTACGTGCCGAGGCCGAATCGAGCCTTGAACACCTTGGTGAGCTGCTTCGTCGCCACGTCGAGCAGGTACAGCTCGTTTGCTTCGGTGGTCAACGCCAGGCGCTTGCCATCGGGCGACCAGCGAATGCCGTTGAGGGGCAGCGCCGCCGTGGTCAGCTGCGTCGGCTCGCCACCCAGCTGAGGCTGAGTGTAAACCTCGTAGTTGCCGCTCGCGTCGCTCAGGTAGGCGATGGTGCGGCCATCCGGCGACCATCGCGGGAATCGCTCGCGGCTCCCTTGGCGGTTGGTCAGGTTCCGGGTCTCGCCCGTCCGAACCGGCAGCGAGAACAGCTCTCCGCGAGCCTCTACCGCCACGCGCGTCCCGCTTGGCGAGAGCGAGAGCGAGCTCACCTGGTCCGAGAGCTTGCGCAGGCGCGGTCGGGTCGACGTCAGGTCGCTCCGAATCTCCGGGCTCAGCCGTGCCGTGTCGCCGCTGGCCAGATCGTAGCGGTACAGGTAGCCGTCCCGCTCGAACACCATGGTCTTTCCGTCGGTGGAGGGGAAGCGGATGTCGGCATCCGCGTACTTCGTGAGTTGCGTCTCCCGCTTGCTGTTCAGGTCATAGCGGTATAGGTTCTGCGTGCCCAGCTTCTTGTCGCTGATGTAGTAGACGCTGCCGCCCACCATCATCGGGTAGTAGCTCTGCTCGCGGCCTGAGGGAAGCTCCGAGTAGGAATTCGTCTTGAGGTTGTAGATCGAGACGCGCCCGTGGGTGCCGCCGCGGTACCGGCGCCAGTTGAACAGCTGCGACCGGCCTCGCGTGTAGGCGATCGTCGAACCGTCCGCCGAGTACGAACCCTCGGAGATGTCGCGAACCGGCGTTCGCGTCGGAAGAGCGCCCTTCTCGTCCGCCAAGTACAGCGTGCGCTGCTTGCCCGAGAAGAAGCCGAACGTGGACGTGTACATGACGCGCCCGTCCGGCGTCCAGCCGATCACCTCGTCCGGGTCAGGCTCAAACGTCAGCCGCTTCGGCTCGCCACCCTCCGCGGGAATGACGTAAACTTCTTGGTTGCCGTCGTACTCCCCCGTGAAGGCGATCCACTTGCCGTCCGGGGAGAAGCGCGCGCGGGTCTCGAGCCCGGGATGTGCCGTCAGACGGCGGGCAATACCGCCGCCGAGCTTGGCCGACCAAAGGTCGCCCGCGTAGGTAAAGACAACGGTGTCGCCATGCACCGTCGGAAATCGCATCAATCGCGGCTCCGTCGGCTCCGCCTGCGGGCTGAGAAGCGCCAAGACGGCCGCGGTGGTGAGAGTAAGGCTCAAACAAATCCCTCCGTAAGGTGACTAGGCTAAGTATGCCGAGTCCGGAGGCACTACGCATCCAGAAGCCCAAAGGGTTTCCCCACCGCCCACTCCGAAGGAACCCTCCTCCACAAAGACCGAGGACTCTAAATGGAGGCCCTTACTGCCAACAGTCAAGCCGACTCAGAAGGAGGCACCCGTGGCTGCGGCATTCCTGCTGCGGATCGAGCGAAGCTCGATAGAGCACCGGCCAAACCCTAGACCCCCTCTAGCCCCAGGCTGCAGACTGCGGGCAGCAATTCTTTTCACCCATCGCGAGCGAAGCCGAGGCACCCAATGGGAAGGCACGACCACGCTAGGTGATGCGCCGCTTGCTCAGACCCGCGCGAGATCAAATCCCCGCCAGATCAGCGCTGACGCTTTCGCGCCGCGTACCGCTCGAGGCTTTTCACCCAAGCCAGCGCGCCCAGACCGCAGAAGGTCGTCCCAAGGCAGAACCATGGCCACCCCGGCTTGCTCGTCTTCAGCACCTTCACCCCGTAGTAACACGCGGCGATGCCACAGAGCACGTTCAGAACCGCGATGACCTTGAGATAAGGAATGGCGAACTCCTCCTGCAGGTAGTACGGCACCCCAGGCTCGTTCTCCTCGCAGTAGGTGTCCACCAACGCCGTTGCCTCCGCATGAGGCATCCCCGTCCGCTCCTGAACCAGCTCCGCCAGCCGCTGACGCGACGTCGGCCGGTACTGCTCCCGCGACTCCTTGATCTCCGACGCGATTAGCTGGATGAGGTCGACATTGTCCTCGGGTCCTTTCGTGGTGCTCGACATAGTTGCCCTGCCGTCAGTATAGGGCAAAGGTCCCTAATGGGGAAGATGCGCGGATCCACTTGAGTTAAGCGAGAAAGAACTGCAACTGTTTGACGTCCAGTGCCGGCAGCCGCAACGAAGTCAACGGAGACAAGATGGCGCCACAATCCACGAGATTCAGTTCTGTAGATGCTCCCCTGCCAATCTTGCTAGCTTGATCGCACTGATGCCTTGTAGCCGGTCCAAGGCTTGTACCCTTGCCGAGGATGGACGCGAATCAGCAAGCACGCCTGAACAACTTTGATCTCCTACGGCTATTTGCAGCCATTCAGGTCGTGATCTTCCACGTTTCTGCGCATCTGAAGGTTTCGTACGATCCAAGCCCATTGAAATGGCTCATTGACCTGCTTGGCCTCTTCCCAGGCGTGCCGATGTTCTTCGCCATCAGCGGATTTCTCATTTCCAAGTCGTACGAATCGAAGCGGGATGACCTCAGCGGGTACTTCACCAACCGGGCGCTTCGCATCTTTCCAGGTTTGTGGATATGCTTCGCCGTTTCGCTGATCACAATGCTGGCGCTTGGTGGCCTTGAGCTGTCGAATCTGCCGACACCATCCTTCTTGGCGTACTTTGTTGGGCAACTCTCTATTGTCCAATTCTTTACCCCCAGCTACCTAAGGGACTACGGGGTCGGCAATCCCAACGGCAGTCTCTGGACCATCCCTGTTGAACTCCAGTTCTATGTCGCAATTCCGGTGCTCTACGCCCTCGGGCGCAGCCTAAAGGCCCGTTCCTTTGATGCTGTTCTCTCTGCTGTCGCAATCGTGTCCTTCGGCGTAGGAGTGTTCATCGAAGCCCGGGACAGTGGTGTCGCAAAGATCTTGGGCATTTCGTTCTTGCCCCACATCTGGGTCTTCATCGTCGGTGTGCTGGTCCAACGGAACTTCGCCCAGGTTCATCACCATCTTGTCGGCAAAGGCTTGCTCTGGTTGAGTGGCTTCGTTGTACTTAAGCTTCTCGCACTAAAGTCAGGAATTGCTGGGGCCGAACTTGCGACGGGTGCGATCCTGGCCGTGGCAACCATCTCGCTCGCCTATTCGAGTAGGGACCTCTCGCACCGCGTCCTGAAGGGAGTGGATGTCTCGTACGGCGTTTATCTCTATCACATGGTCATCGTGAACGCCTTGGTCGAAACCGGAAACGTCGGTCCAGGTTTTCCCGTCATCGCTGCCTACGGCTTGACCGTTCTTGCCGCGGTCTTATCGTTCCTGCTGGTGGAGCGACCGGCGCTTGCCCTGAAGAATCGATTCAAGCCTCGGGTTGTGAAGTCGGGCGTGGTAGACAATGAAGCCGAGCGCGAACCCGTGTTGCTAAAGTGAAACAGGCGCGCGTCGGTCAATGAGCAAGTAATGTTGCGGGTATGGTCGCACTAGCATCCAAGATTTTTGTGGCCTAGGTACCATCCCGGCAAGGCGACGGCTAGCCGTTCTGTCCCTCGTTCTCGCCGTCTCTGTAGCGAGCGTCCAGCGCATTCCCGACGCGCCGAAGCCCACTGGAAGCAAGTCGTACGGAAAGACGCTTCTGGTAGGAGACAGCATTACGGCCGGTACCGGTTTCCCGGGTGGCTACCGTGGGATGCTCCAGAGGAGTTGAAGCGGCAGTCGGTGAAGATCCAACTCGTCGGGCGTGCCGACGAGTACGTCCGCATGGATCAGACGAACCACGAGGGCCACTCTGGCTGGACCATCTCCGACCTTCTCGATGGGAAGCCAGGGGACCTGTCGGGCAACCTAGCCACGTGGATGGCGAAGTACAAGCCGGACACCGTGGTGTTCATGGCTTGAACTAACGACAAGGACACGGACCCCACCGTCTACCCGGCCCGCTACGCCGCCGCGCTCGCAACCATCTACCGGTTCAACGCGAAGGCTTCTGTCGTGATGGGCCTCGTCCCGCCTTCCAACGGCAACGCCGAGCGAACGAAGATGGACGAGATCAAGCGTGCGGCTCAGCGAACCGTGGTCCAAGCGTTCCAGAGCTACGGCTACCGGGTCGCGATTGCGGACACCGTGGCGGGATTCGACTCTCGCACCATGCTGGCCGACGTTGTTCACCCGAATGAGAAGGGCTACAAGGCTATCAACAACGCCATTCGAGGCGCTTTGCGCCAGCTGTATCAGTTCTAGGCCTAGTAGCCTCCGCGCCACTCCGCGCCAAGCCCAGGCGAGATAGCCGAGCCAACGAATAGATGTCCGGCGGTCGAGAGATGAAGGCCGTCGGACGTGTACTTTTTAGGCGTTCCGTCAACGAGCCACAAGCCACCTCCGATCATAGGCACGTTCGTGGCATCCACCTCGACGAGAGCGGCCACATCGAGCACGCCTACGAGGTTCCCGCTTGCGTCCGTTGCCGCCTGGCCAGGGCGTAGCCACGTCATGATCTCCGCTCGCACGGCCTGCTGAGATGGGGTGTACGCAATCGTCTGTCCGGCGGTCGTTGACCAACTGTCCGAACTCGTGGTTTTCGGCACCGGAGTGACTTGATACACGCGGCAACCTGCGCTCGCTAGCTCCGACCACGCCGCGAGTAGATCGGCCTTAATCTGTGCGGCCGTCCGGTTTGTCTGGATGTCGTTGACAACATAACAGAACACCGCTACGGGCGCGAGACCTGCCAGGCGCAGTCGTCCAAACCGTCGTGCGTTGGTACCGATCCACTCAAATGCAGACTCCCCGCTCTTCGGCGCATAGGTGAATCCAATACCAAGCGAGTCCAAGCGCCGCGCCAGCCAGCCGAAGGGCGAAACGCCGCTCGACTCGCCCGTTCCCGCCGTGATCGAGTCTCCGAGACACGCGACGCCGGACCGCATCCCCGACTTGCTGAGAGTGCCGATGGCACAAGGGCAGAAGACACCCGTATTCACGACCGTGGGATTAAGCGCCACCAAATCCGCTACTCCATTCCCGTCAACTCCCATTCCGCCACTCGCGACCGTGCCCACCGGCACGTTCGAGCCGAAAGCACAAACCACCCTCGTATGGACGCGGATCCGATTAAAGCCCACCTTGAGGAAACCCACGTACGCCGGATCGCACCCCAAAAGGCACTTCCCCCCGAGACTCGCGGAACTCGCCCCGCTGTTGAAGGTCAGGTGCACCGGGCCCGAGGACGTTGCGCCGTCGTAGATCCACACCGTGGCCTCAAGGGTGAGAGGAACGCCACTCGTCTCACCACCAACCGTGTTCACGTGGAAGTTGCTCCAGCAGAAGACGAGGGGATCCGTGACATCCTCGGTAAGGGTGTGATAGCTCACGAAGGTCGTGTCCGAGACGTCGGTTCGTCCCGTGGCATGGTTGAACGGTCGCAAGCCCACCAGTCTCAACGCTTCCGACCTCCCGTGCCTCGCATCCGCCACCACTCGCGACATCCCCCTCCCGTCCGGCTGCGCCACCTCAGTACCCCAGCTCCAGCGCGTGGTGCGCCGCCGTCCCCGAGCCCGCGGCCACGTAGACGTCGAACGTCTCCCCGTACCCGAACAGCCGCGCATCGCCCGGACTCACCAAGTCGTGAAAGTCCGTCGCCGTCACCGCCGGCGCCCCCCGCGGCACGAACTTGACGTACAGCGTCGCCGTCGCCGAGCAGTTCGCCACCAGCACCGCCGAGCGCCGACCTGCCACTCCCGCCCAAGCCGGCCGCACCGCGGTCGTCGTCGCCACCGCGGGCGCCGCCGTCGACCGGTACAAACTTCGAAACCCCGTCAGATCTGGATTCATCAAACCCTCCTTCCAAATGACAAGGGGCGCTCGGGGGAATCCCCCCGAGCGCCCCTTCGACCTCGCCTCGCATCCGGCAAGACGCGGAAAGTCCAAGCCTTTCGGCATTCTGTACTCTAGATGCGAGGTACGTCGTTCGGTTCTAAAGTGCCGCTTCGGTATCGCTCCTCGTAATCAAGCTGGGCGACTCGACCATTCGCTAACCGTTGAGCAAGCTCTCGCTCCCTGTTCTCTCTCGCGCGCCGAGATTCAGGGATCAACATGCTGAACGGTAGCAAAACGAGCAGCACCACGAACCAGATAGCCGAGAGAAGGGCAAAGAACACTGATTCGACAAAATCTCCTATCAATTCAAAAACCCTCATCATCGTCCACCTATTTAGAGAAAGAACTCGTTCCTCTGTCGTCCACGCTGATAATCCGTCGGTTTCCGATAGGAGTCATAAAGCGTCCTAGCAC
>Ga0164290_1000877_pt1 | contig 70193 bp, 72 predicted proteins | sample Micstemetagenome_FD_108782 | JGI IMG/M metagenome (GOLD analysis project Ga0164290, IMG submission 108782) | Contaminated culture microbial community from soil near Moab, Utah, USA - Microcoleus steenstrupii SON62 (Illumina Assembly) | ecosystem: Environmental > Terrestrial > Soil > Soil crust...
CGACAAGATCCGCGACATCATCGGCACCGGCGGCAAGATCATCCGCGAGATCGTCGAAAAGACCGGCGCCAAGATCAACATCGAGGACGACGGCACGGTGAAGATCGCCGCCTCGGATCAGGAAAAGATCGACGCCGCCAAGAACTGGATCTCGTCGATCGTCTCCGAGCCCGAGCCCGGCACGATCTACTCCGGCAAGGTCGTGAAGGTCGTCGACTTCGGCGCCTTCGTGAACTTCTTCGGCGCCAAGGACGGCCTGGTCCATGTGTCCCAGATCAGCCTGGAACGCGTCGCCAACCCGGCCGACGTCCTGACCGAAGGCCAGGAAGTGAAGGTCAAATTCCTCGGCATGGACGATCGCGGCAAGACCAAGCTGTCGATGAAGGTCGTCGACCAGACCACCGGCGAGGACATCACCGACAAGATCAACGCCGAACGCGCCGAACGCGGCGAGCCGGCCCTGTCGGACGACACCGGCGGTCGTCCCAAGCGTGAGGGCGGCGGTGGCGATCGCGACCGTGGTCGCAGCCGTCGCTAACCAGCGGCGTCACGTCTGAACTGCAGAAGGTCCCGGTGGAAACACCGGGGCCTTTTTCATGCTCCGGGGGAGCGACCGGCGTCCGCGGGGCGAGGCTCGACGTGAGGGGGACAGGTCGGCACGGCGTCGTCCGAGCGGGCCAGACCGGCGATCACGACCTGGATGACCGGCTCGGGCCAGTGTTCGAAATTCACCATCCCCGGCGGCACGGTGCAGACCGATGTCGCGTCGGGTCCCCGCGCCTGACCGCCGACATACCGCACCACGAAGCCCGAATACCTCAGCCCCTGATCCTGCCCGTTCTCCACCTTGAGCAGCGATCCGACGTCCTGGCGCATATGCAGGCCGAACCGCACCGTTCCCGGCGCTGCGCCCTGGGGACGGTCGCGGGACCCATCCGCGGGAGGCAGGACGTCGCGAACCTCGATCCGGTCGACGCGCACAAGGTCGTAGGTGCCATCGGCGTTCCGGCGCAGCGTCGCCCGCTCTCCCGCGGCGAGGTTCAGCGTGCCCTGGACATAGCTGGACCGTCGCCCCTCGAACTGCTGCGGCGTCGCGGGATGGGGGACCTGAATGCTGTGGGCGACGAGCCCGGCGATCAAGGCGTTCAACAGCATGGCTGGCTCCGGTTGTAACGGCTCGCCCTCAGGCGTTCGGGATCATCAGCGGTAGTGGCGGGCGGCCGCGTCGAGGCGCCGATCGCCGGCCTCGATATCGGAGACGGCCCCCGGCACGTCCCGGGCCAGGTCCTGGCAGCGGCGCTTCAGCCGCGGGAACATGTGTCGAAGGCGCCGACGCGCCTCCTGCGGCGTCATGCCCGTCAGATCCATGACGATGCCGATTTCCGCGCGCTCAAGACCGCGGCCGTGATCATAGGCGCGGCTGCGCTGTTCTGCAGTCCAGCCTGCGGCCGTCGATCGCCGCTCAAAGTCATCGGCCAGGCTACGCCCCGCTCCGATATTCACCGTGTAATAGGGTTCGCAGACGGCGAAGAGGGTCGAGAAACGCCCCAGCCGTTCGCCCTCCCCGGCCAGCGGATCGACCGAGGCGTCGGCCGGCGCGGACTGAAGCGCAAGCGCTAGAAGGGCGGCGAAGAGCATGCCGTCACCATCCGCCAATGCAGGGGCGCAATCAAGTTGCGGTTGCACTGTCAGGTTCTCGCGCGCCAGCCTTGCCGGGCGACCCGTCCCCTACCTTGGCGCCCGCTTGGCCAGAATCCGCTGCAACGTCCGCCGGTGCATCCCCAGCCGCCGAGCCGTCTCCGAGACATTGTGGTCGCACAGCTCATAGACGCGCTGGATATGTTCCCAGCGCACGCGGTCGGCGCTCATCGGATTGTCGGGGGGTTCGGGGGCCTCGCCGGTGGCCAGCAGGGCCTTGACCACGTCGTCGGCGTCGGCGGGCTTCTGCAGATAGTCCACGGCGCCGGCCTTGACCGCCGCCACCGCCGTGGCGATGGCGCCGTAGCCGGTCAGCATGACGATACGGGCGTCCTCGCGCCGGTCGCGGATGGCCTCGACCACCTTCAGCCCGTTGCCGTCCTCCAGCCGCATGTCCAGCACGGCGAAGGCGGGGACCGAGGTCTTCAGCGCCTCGAACGCCCCGGCCAGCGAGGCCGCCAGCGTCACCTCGAAGCCGCGGCTTTCCAGCGCCCGGCCCAGCCGGGTGCGCAGGGCGTTGTCGTCGTCGAGCACCAGCAGGGTCTTGTCCGCCAGGGCGGCGATCCGGTCTTCGGTATCAGGCATCGGGCGTCTCCAGCGGTCTCAGGTCGGTAACGATACGCCGACGGTCAAGGTTCAGACGGGGGGGTGCGACATTACGACGAAATCTCGAGGGCGGGCCGGGGCCAGCGCACCGCGACGCGCGCGCCCTTCGGCTGTCCTTTCGCCGGCGAGGGCCCGCCGTCGCCGGGGCCGACGAAGACCTTGCCGCCGGTCCGCTCCAGCAGGGTGCGGGCGATGAAGAAGCCCAGGCCCATCCCGCCCTGGCTGGGGGCGATGGCTTCCGGCGTCGGGGGCGATTTCGCGCCCTTCCTGCCCTTGCGGCCCGGCGTGGCCGCGGCCACGGAGGCGGCGATCTGGGCCGCCAGCGCCCGGCGCGCCTTGCCCTGCGGCCGGCTGGTCACATAGGGCTCGCCCAGCCTCGGCAGTATGTCGGCCGGAAAGCCGGGGCCGTCGTCGACCACCTCGATCTCGATGAAGCCGGCGTCGACGACGGCCCGCACCCGCACCTTGCCCCCGGCGAAATCGGCGGCGTTCTCGACCAGGGTCGACAGGCCGTGAATGACCTCGGGCAGACGCCGCACCCGCGGCGCCGGCTCGCCGGACGCGGTGCGCACCGAGACCTCGAACTCCAGATCGAAGCCGCGGTGGGGCTCGACCACCTCTTCCAGCAGGGCCTTCAGACCAACGTCGGCGAAGGCTGCCTCCCCTTCCTCCGGCTGTTGCGACAGGCGTTTGAGAATGTCCCGGCAGCGCTCGGCCTGTTGCAGGATCAGGGCCGCGTCCTCGGCCGCCGGCCCGTCCCTGGCCGAGGCCCGCAGCAGTTCCCGGGCGACCACCTGGATGGTCGCCAGCGGGGTGCCCAATTCGTGCGCCGCCGCCGCCGCCAGACCGCCGAGGGCCGCCAGCCGCTGTTCTCTCTGCAATACGTCCTGCGTCGTCGCCAGGGCCAGTTCCAGCTTCTCGGCGTCGGCCGCCACCCGCCAGGCGTAGGCCGAGGTGAAGATCACCCCCGTCACCAGCGCCAGACCGGTGCCGAAGCGGTACAGCGGCGGCAGGTTCAGCTCGGTCCCCGCCTGCCACGGCAGCGGCAGGGACACGAAGAACAGGCTCACCGTCGCGGCCAGCACCAGCAGCCCCATCAGCGCCGCCTGCCGGCCCGGCAGGGAGGCGGCGGCCACCGTCACCGGCGCCACCAGCAGCAGGCAGAACGGATTCTGCAGTCCCCCGGTCAGCCCGAGCAGGACCGACAGCTGCAGGATGTCGAAACCCAGATGGCCCGCCGTCATCCCGCCGTCGGGCAGGGCGCCGTCGCTCCGCTTCAGCCGCGACGTCGCGTTCAGGTTCATCGCCACGCTGGCGGCGATCGCGGCCAGACAGCCCCATAGCGGCAGGTCGAAATGGAAATAGAGGGTGGCCACCCCGATCGTCGCCGTCTGCCCCGCGATCGCCATCCAGCGCAGGATCACGAGGGTGCGCAGACTCAGACCCCGGCTGCGGCGCGGCAGATTGCGCCAGGCGGGGAAGCGGCCCGGATCGGCCGGCGCGAACGGCGACGGGGACGGCGTCGCCGGCTGCGGCTTTTCGGGCTCTTGGGACGGGCTCACGCCTCTTCTATAGACCGGAGGCGCGCGGGCGTGCGCGTTTTCGAAGGGCTTCACGATGCCGCGCCGATCCATCCTGCTGTTCGCCGGCGCCTGCATCGCCATCGCGGTCGTGCTGGCTGTCGCCACGATCATGGTCGTCAACGGTCGCGAGGGCGCCAATCCGGCCCTGGGCGAGGTCAGCTCCACCGGCCGGCCCGACGTGGGCGGCCCGTTCCAGCTGGTCAACCAGCAGGGTCAGCCGGTGGACCAGACCCTGCTGGACGGCAAATGGTCGCTGGTCTTCTTCGGCTTCACCTACTGTCCCGACTACTGCCCGACCACCCTGGCCATGCTGGAGGCGACGAAGACGGCGCTCGGCGACCGGGCCGGGGACGTGCAGATCGTCTTCATCTCCGTCGATCCGGAACGGGACACCCCGCAGGCCCTGAAGGACTACCTCTCGTCCGACGGATTCCCCGAGGGCGTCATCGGCCTGACCGGCTCCCCGGCCCAGGTCAGGGCCGCCGCTGACGCCTACCGCGCCCTGTACGAGAAGGTCGGCGAGGGCGAGGCCTATACGATGAACCACTCGCTGACGATCTATCTGATGGGGCCGGACGGTCAGTTCCGCAGCGCCCTCGGGCATGATCTCGGGCCCGAGCGGTCGGCGCGTCTCATCGAGCAGGCGATGGCGCGGGGATAGAAATCGGCCCGGAGCCTTGTCATCCCGGCCGAACCCCGGCGAACGCCGGGGGAGAGCCGGGACGCTCGGTCCAACCACTGTTCTCCCTCCCGGACGTTGCGTCAGCAGCGAGCCGGGAGGCGGGTCAGGACACGGCGCGACGGCCACCGTCTCCCGGATAATCGAAGACGATTTCCGGGAGTATTCGGGCAATCGCTCCCTGCCGTCCCGGATCACCGCTGCGCGGCGTCCGGGATGACAAATACGGGGAGAAATCCCTAGCCCTTGCGACCCACGGCCGCCTGAAGCTGGAGCCGCTTCAGTTCCCGCATCAGCCGGTTGGCCTGCATTTCGGGCAACAGCCCCATCTTGATGATCAGCGACATCAGCAGCAGGACCGCGGCCGGCAGGCCCCAGTGCAGGGCGGAAAGCGGCGTCTCGGCGCCGAAGAACCTCCAGGCGGCCCAGACGCCGGCGATGAAGAGGGCGGTCTGCGTCGCCATCATCACCAGATTGACCCATCCGTTGCGTCCTCCGAACAGGCCGAAGGTCTGCTGAAAGAATCCCGGCTCGCGGGCGCTTTCGCGGAACAGGGCCTGTTCCTCGCCATCCAGGGCCTCTTCGATCATCCGGTCGATATCCTGCATCACACATCTCCTTCCAGAACCGCGCGCAAGCTGCGGCGGGCATGCATCAAGCGGGTTTTCACCGTGCCCGCCGGCACGTTCAGGGCGACCGCCGTCTCGGCGACGCTCAAATCCTCGAGATAGAAGAGGCCGACGGCCGCGCGTTGCGCCTCGGGCAGGGCGGCCAGCGCCGCCCTCAGCCGCGCACCCCCTCCAGGGTCGGGCGCAGCGGGCGCCTCCGTCCCGAAGTCAGGCTCCCTCGCCGCCGCGGCCGTGAGCGTTCGCTCGCGGCGCACCCGGCCGATCTGCCGGGCGCAGCGGCGTGTGACGATCTGATAGGCCCAGGCCGGAAAGGCGCGTTCATCGCGCAACCGGCCCAGACCCCGCGCGATCTCGATCCAGCCGTCCTGGGCGGCCTCCCGCGCCAGATCGACGTCCCCCGTCAACCTCCAGGCGTGCGCCAGCAGCTTCCGGCCCCAGCGCCTCGCCAGCAGCTCGAACGCCTTGCGGTCGCCGGTCCGCGCGGACGCGACCAGATACTCGTCAAGAAGCTGCGCCTTCGTCCGGTCCATGGTCGGCTCGCCCCGTTTCAGATGAGAGGTGCCGGCAAGTCGGCATGCGGTTCAATTCTTTCGTGACGCCGCCGGCGTTCCTCCCCCTTTCGCTTCGCCTGGGGGAGGATTAAATCTTTTTGCAGTGCGGTGCGTTCTATGGTGCTCTGCCGCGTAACGGCGGGGGCCGCTTCAAGGATTCCATGCTCTATTCGCTTCACGAGCTCGCCTATCACTCGGCGACGCCGTTCCGGTTCGGGGCCCAGCTGGCTCGCCAGTTCTGGACCTCTCCGTTCAATCCGGCCGCGCAAACCGCGCTGGGCCGCACGGCCTTCGCCTCGGCCGAACTGTTCGAGAGCGTGACGCGCCGCTACGGCAAGCCCGCCTGGGGTCTTGAGACCATCGAGATCGAGGGCAAGCCGGTCCGGACCACCGAACAGGTCATCTGGTCCTCGCCCTGGTGCCGGCTGGTGCGGTTCGCCCGTCATGTCGGCGACCTGAAGCGGGCGAAGAAGCCGACCGCGGCGCCCGCGGTGCTCATCGTCGCGCCGCTTTCGGGCCATTACGCCACCCTGTTGCGGGGCACGGTCGAGGGCTTCCTGCAGGACCACGACGTCTATGTCACCGACTGGACCAACGCCCGGCAGGTTCCGATGCTGGAGGGGCGGTTCGACTTCTTCGACTACATCGACCACGTCCGCACCATGCTGGCCCAGATCGGCCCACGCGCCCACGTCGTCGGCGTCTGCCAGCCCGGCCCGCCGGTGCTGGCCGCCTGCGCCCTGATGGCCGAGGACAATGATCCGAACCGTCCGGCCTCCATGACTTTCATGGGCTCGCCCATTGACGCCCGCCTGTCGCCGACCGTGACCAATGAGCTGGCCGAGGAAAAGCCCTTCGCCTGGTTCCGGTCGAACATGATCCACACCGTGCCCTGGCCCTATCCGGGCTTCGGCCGGCGCGTCTATCCGGGCTTCGTCCAGCTCTACAGCTTCATGTCGATGAACGAGGACAAGCACCTCGACGCCCACCGCGACTATTTCGGCCACCTCGTCTCGGGCGACGGCGACGCCGCCGAGAAGCACGAGCAGTTCTATGACGAGTATCTCTCAGTCCTGGACCTGAGCGAAGAGTTCTACCTCCAGACCATCGAAATCGTCTTCCAGCAGCACCTGCTGCCGCGCGGCCTGCTGGAGCATCGCGGACGCAAGGTCGACCTGACGAAGATCACCGACATCGGGCTGATGACCGTCGAGGGCGCAAAGGACGACATCTCCGGCGTCGGCCAGACCCAGGCCGCCCATACCCTGTGCACCGGTCTCAGCGAAGCGCATCGGGTGCTGTATGTTCACCCCGAGGTCGGCCACTATGGCGTCTTCAACGGACGCCGGTTCCGCGACGACATCTATCCGCGGGTCCGCGACTTCATCGCGAAGAACGAGGCCATGAGTGCAGTACCGGAACGGTCAGCGGCTGCCGCTTGACGGCGTAACGGCCCGGCTGTCGGTCAACGCCCGCGCCCGCCGGCTGTCGATCCGCATCGACGCCCGCGCCGGCGAGGCGGTGCTGATCGCCCCGTCAGAGCGCAGGCTGTCCGACGTCGTCGCCTTCGCCCGCACCAAGGCCTCGTGGATGCGCGAGCGGCTGGCGGAACGCCCGCATGGCGCGCCGCTGGAGCCCGGGGCCGTCATCGACCTGTTCGGCGAGCCGGTCCGGCTGATGGCCACAGGCGGCGCCGGCGCGGCGCGGCTGACGGAAGACGAGGCCGGCCCGGTCATCGTCTCGGGCGGCGAGGGCGAGGCCTATGCGCGCCGCGTCGAAAACCTGTTCAAGAGGGTGGCGAGGGAAACCCTCCAGACCCGAACCGATGTCCATCTCCGCACCCTGGGCCAGCGCCCGGTGAAGATGTCGATCGCCGACCCGAAATCGCGCTGGGGTTCGTGCAGCCCGCACAACCGAACCATCCGCTACAGCTGGCGCGTGGTCATGGCTCCGCCGGCGGTGATCGACTATCTCGCCGCCCACGAGGTGGCGCATCTGGTCCACGCCGACCACAGCCCGGCCTACTGGTCGGTGGTCCAGCGCCTGATCGGCGACCACCGCCCGCACCGCAAATGGCTGCGCGACAACGGCCCCGCCCTGCACGCCGTGGGGCGCTAGAAGAACAGCGGCTCGGCCTTCCGCTCCGGCGGCGGCGCCGGCTCGGGCCGCTGGTCCGGCTCGTCACGCTGCGGCTGGGGCGCGGTCGGCCGCACCACCGCCGGCCCGGGCTCGTTCCGGCGCGGCGGGGCCGGCTCGCGCACGGGCGGCTCCAGCAGGGTCTCGTCCAGCGGATCGCCGTCGTCGCGCGGACTGTCGCCGAAGATGTCGCCGATCCGGCCGATCAGGTTCTCGACCGGATCCGGCGGCCGCCAGCCCTCCGGCATGGCCGGGCCGTTGGGGATGGCGGGGGCGTTCAGACGCGGCAGGGCCGCCTCCATGAAGCCGCGCCAGATCGCCGCCGGGGACGAGCCGCCGGTGACGCCGCGCATCGGCGTATTGTCGTCCTTGCCGACCCAGACGGCGGTGACGAAGCCGCCCGTATAGCCGACGAACCAGGCGTCCTTGTAGTCCGAGGTCGTGCCCGTCTTGCCCGCCACGTCCCGCCCGGCGATGGCCGCCGACCGGCCGGTGCCCGAGGTCATGACCCCGCGCAGCATCTGGTTCTGGTAGTAGAGGAACGGATTCGAGATGGCCTGCACCGGGCCGGCGGCGGGCGACGCCCGCTGATAGATCACGCGGCCCTGCGGCGTGCGGATGCGGCTGATGCCGTGGGCGGTGACCCGCTTTCCGCCATTGGCGAAGGCGTCATAGGCCTGGGCCATCTCCAGCGGCGAGACCTCCACGGCGCCCAGCGCCATGGCCGGCTCCAGGCCGATACGGCTGGTGATGCCGAGGCGGCGGGCGGTGCGGGCGACATTGTCGCGCCCGATCTGGTCGGCCATGCCGGCGGCGATGGTGTTTGTCGACTGCGCCACGGCGTTGGCCATGGTCATCTCGCCCGCAAAGGTCCCCGAATAGTTGCGCGGCGACCAGTTGCCGATGCGGATCGGGGCGTCATTGACCCGCGTCTCCGGCGTGTAGCCGCTCTCCAGCGCCGCCAGATAGACGAACGGCTTCCAGGCCGAGCCGGCCTGGCGCCGCGCATCGGTCGCCCGATTGAACTGGCTGTCGGCGTAGGACGCCCCGCCGATCATGGCGCGCACCCGGCCCTCGCCGTCCAGAGCCACCAGGGCGGCCTGCTGCACGCCCTTGGAGCGGTCGCGGTCGAGGATGCGGCGCACCGAGCGTTCGGCCTGGGTCTGCAGGGTCAGGTCCAGGGTCGTCTCGACGATCATGTCCTCGGTCGGCTCGCCGACCAGTTCCCGAATCTGCTTGTCCAGCCAGTCGATGAAATACTGGGCGTGCTGGGTGGCGAGGGTGCGCGAGACGCGGACCGGCTCGGTCACGGCGGCGGCGCGCTGTTCGGGCGTGATGACGCCGGCGTCGACCATCTCGTTCAGCACCACGGTGGCGCGGGTCGCGGCGCGCTCGCTTTCGGACACCGGGGAATAGCGCGAGGGCGCCTTCAGCAGCCCCGCCAGCAGGGCCGCCTCGCCGACGGTGAGTTGACGGGCGCTCTTGTCGAAATAGCGCTGCGACGCCGCCTCGATGCCATAGGCGCCGGCGCCGAAATAGACGCGGTTCAGATACAGGGCGAGGATTTCCTGCTTGGAGAATTTCAGCTCCAGCCAGACCGCCAGCATCAGCTCCTGGACCTTGCGCTTGATGTTCTGGTCGGGCGACAGGAACAGGTTCTTGGCCAGCTGCTGGGTCAGGGTCGAGCCGCCCTGCACCACCCGGCCGGCGCGCATGTTGGCGGCCATGGCCCGGCTCATGCCGATCGGGTCGAAGCCGGGATGGTGGTAGAAGCGCCGGTCCTCGATGGCGATGAAGGCCGCCGGCACATAGTCGGGCAGGGCCTCGAGATCCGCCGGCGGCGCCTGCTGCGTCCCGCGCACCGCGATCAGGGCGCCGTTGCGGTCCAGATAGGTGATCGAGGGCTGGCGATCGACGTTGTACAGGGTCGAGGTGTCGGGCAGGTCGCGGGCGAACACCGCGAAGAACACCACCATGAAGATGGCGCCCCAGACCGCCAGCACGGCGCTCCAGTACAGAAGCCGTTGCACGGGGGTGCGCGCCGGTTTCGGGCTCGCCCCGCCGCTGCGTCCGAAATTGGAGCCCGAACCCGCCATCAAACCCTCGCCAATCCCGATCCGGTCTTAGCCCGTCCCGGCACGCACGGAAACGCCCCCGCACAATTCACGGAACTGTGAGGGGGCTTTCCGCCGAAACCATGACGCTTCGCGCGCCTATTCTAAAAACGCGTTCACCTCGGCGGCGAAGCGCGCCGGCTGGTCCAGCATGATGAAATGGGCGCTGTCGTCGATGCGGGTCAGGCGCGCGGACGGCAGGGTGGCGAACGAGGCCTGGTAGATGCCGTCGACCATCTCGTTGCTCATCCGCGGGTCGTTGAACCTGACGTAGAGCACCGTGGTCGGCGCGGTGATCCGGGGCAGCTCGGGGCGCAGATCAGTGACGATCAGCTCGCGGAAGGCCGAGGCGGATACCGCCTGGTCGCTGGTCCGGCTGTCCTCCAGCGGGCCGGCGCGCAGGGCCTCGGTGTTGATCATCGAGACGATCTGTGCGTCCGCCTGCTGCTGGTAGGAGGCGCGCGGCGAGTTGGCCATGCCCTGATAGATCTGGTCGGCCATCGGTGTGACGGCCTCGGCCGTGGCCCCCGGCGTGCCGAACATGGCCCCCATGAACGGCACCATGTCGACGACCATCAACCGGCCGACGCTGTCGGGATGGCGCGCCGCCAGCATCATGCCGATGGTCCCGCCCATGGAGTGGCCTATGACCGCCGGCTTGTTCAGCCCCTTCTCCGCGATATAGCGCGCCAGGTCCTCGGCCACCGGGGCCGAGACCGGGCCCGTGGCGTTGTCCTCGGCCGGGGCGCCGGCGAAGCCCTGCACATGGATGCGGTGGACCCGGTAACGCCCCTTCAGCTGCTCGGTCAGCCCGTCCCAGACCTCGGGCGAGGACGACAGGCCCGGGATCAGGATCACGTCGCCGATCGGCCGCTCCGGACCATCGACGCGGACGTGAAACCGGCCGGACTCGAATTCTGCATGGGCGTGGCCGTGGCCGGCCCCGTGAGCCTGCCCCTGCGGCTGGGCGTGATCGCCGTGCGTCTGGGCGAGGGCCGGCGCGGCGGCGGCGAAGGCGAGGGCCCCGGCGAGGGCGGCGATGGCGGTCATGGTCTTCATGGCTCTGATCCCGATGGTCGGGCGATGCGCCCGCTTCTGTCCCTGGTCGCCGCACAGGGCGCGATTGGATGCAGCCGGTCAAGACTTCACCGCTGCGTCCCGCTAAACTGTCCGCATGATCCCCGCCGACAGCGCCCCCGTTCCTGCGAAATCGCCAGAGGCCAAGGCCCCGCCCACGGCCTTCGGCAAGGGCTTCGTGCTCGACGCCTGGTATTTCGTCGCCCTGTCGCGCGACGTGGCGCCGGCCTCGCTGAAACGCCACGAACTGCTCGGCGAACCGGTGCTGGTCGGCCGCACCCGCGCCGGGCAGGTCTACGCCATGCGCGACATCTGCCCGCATCGCGCCGCCCCCCTGTCGGCGGGCCGGCTGGTCGAGAAGCCGGGCGAGGGCGAGACCATCGAGTGCTGCTACCACGGCTGGCGCTTCCGCCCCGACGGCGTCTGCGCCGCCATCCCCTCGCTGGTCGAGGACCAGCCCTATGAGGCCGACCGCATCCGCGTACGCTCGTATCCGGTCCGCGAAAGCCAGGGGATGGTCTTCGTCTGGATGGCCTCCGACCCCCGTACGGCCCCCGAACCTGACCATGAGCCGCCGCAGTTCCCGGGCGTGGTCGGCGGCGAGGCGAAGATGCTTGAGGCGATGGATTTCGACGCCCACGTCGATCACGCCGTCGTCGGCCTGATGGACCCGGCCCACGGACCCTATGTGCATCAGCAATGGTGGTGGCGGTCCGAACATTCGATGCACGAAAAGGCCAAGGCCTTCGAGCCGCGAGAGCACGGCTTCGCCATGGTGCGCCACGCCCCCTCGTCTAACAGCCGGGCCTACCGGATCCTGGGCGGCGCGCCCGCGACCGAGATCACCTTCCGCCTGCCCGGCTATCGCTGGGAGCATATCCAGGTCGGCGAGAAACAGGTGCTGGCCCTGACCTGCCTGACCCCCCGCTCGGAGACGAAGACCACGATCACCCAGATCTTCTGGTCCGATCACTGGGTCTTCGGCATCGCCAAACCCTTCCTGCGGATGGGCGTCATCGCCTTCCTGAAACAGGACGGCGGCATGGTGAACCTGCAGAACGAGGGCCTGCGCTACGATCCCGCCCTGATCTGGATCGACGACGCCGACAAACAGGCGAAATGGTACCAGCAGCTGAAGCGCGAATGGGTCAGGTCCCGTGCCGAGGGGCGGGCTTTCGCCAATCCTGTGAAGCCGGCTGTCCTGAGATGGAAAAGCTGAAGGCCGCGACGGGGTCGCGGCCTTCGAATCAGTCCGGTCGGACGATCCGCGCCTATTGCCGGCTCAGCTGTCCCGCCAGGATCACGTCGATCTGCTTGCCGATCTGCGTCGTCAGCTGCTGCATGGTCCAGCCGTCGTAGGCCGCACGGCGGTAGTTCGACAGCCAGGCGTCATAGATCAGTTCGCTCAGCAGCCGCACGTCGGCGTCCTGACGCAGCTCGCCTTCACCAACGCCGGCCTGCAGGACGTCCGAGACGACCATGACCAAGGGCTTGATGGCGGCGCGGGTGCGCATTTCGGCGGCGACCGGCTGGAACCACGAGCGGGCGACGACGGCCTGGACCAGCGGCAACTGCTCCAGCGAGCCGTGATAGCCGGCGGTCAGGGCGGCCAGCAGACGCGCGCGCAGCGTCGTCTCGGTCGCTGCGGCGGCCTTCAGGGTCTCGGCCAGTTTCGCCAGGTCTTCCGACAGCACGGCCTCGAACAGTTCAGCCTTGTCCTGGAAATTGGCGAAGACGGCGCCGGTCGACATGCCCGCGCCCTTCGCGATGTCGCGGATGGTGGCGGGCTCATAGCCGCGCTCGGCGAACAGGGCGCGCGCGGCGTCGAGAACCTTCTGCCGCGTGCGGACCTTCGCGGCCTGGCGACGGTTCAGGCGCGGGGTTTCGGCATCGGAATCAGCGGTCTGGTTGGCGGTCAGGGCGATGTCTCGCATGTAACGATTACTCACTGGGCGGCGGCTGGGGAGGGCGCCGTTGGAAGGATACGCCGAAGCGAAGGGAAATCAGGCGCCTGCGTCAGGGGCTGGTTGCACCACATGTGCGGTGCGGCGCGCAGGGCGCACACATCACGCAACGATGACCAAAATGGGGTAGCGGGATTAACGCGCGGGTCAGCCATGCGGTTAACGCTGCAGACCCCGTTTTGGCTCGCTGCGGCTCAGCGACGCACCGTTGACCGCAGCGCCCGCGGACTTCGCGTCGCCGCGCCGTCGGGCATGGCTTGCTGGAACAGTTTCCGGAAGCGGTCGCGCCGTTCGTGGATCGACGCGAGCACCAGACCCATCGGCACCCCCAGATCGACCAGGGTGTTCTCGGCGAGCTGAAGGCTGGCCTCTGTGGTTTCCGGCACGGCGTCGGTGACCCCCAGGGCGTAAAGACGCGCCGCGTGTTTGTGATCGCGCGCGCGCGCAATCAGGATGAGATCGGGGCGCATCGCGCGAACCGCGACGACGACTTCATCGACCTTGGCCGGCGCGTCCATCGTGACCACCACGGCGCGCGCGGATTCGATGCCGCAACGCTCCAGCATCTCCTGGCGTCCGGCGTCGCCATAGAAGACATTGGCGCCCTCGGACCGCCCTCGGGCGACGGTCGTCGGATTGGCGTCGATCGCAAGGAACGCCTGTCCATGCTCGGTCAGCACGTCGCCGACCAGACGCCCCACCCGCCCGAAGCCGACGATCAGCACCTGGCCCGAGGTGGCCGACGGCGGCTCCATGGCCTCCACGGGCAGATCGACCGCGGCGGGCGCCGCGCGTTTCAACAGCCGGTCTGCGATCAGGGCCATGAGCGGCACGGTGAAGATGCTGATGGTCGCGGCCATGAGAACGGTCTGGGTGAAGGCCGGCGACGCGATCCCCTCGACCAGTCCCGCGCCGAGGATGACGAAGGCGAACTCGCCCGCTGGTCCCAGCACCAGCGCCGTCTCCAGCGCGGTCCGGTTGTTCAGCCCCCAGAGACGGGCCGCGGCGAAGATCAGCCCCGCCTTCAGCAGGGTCAGCATGGCGGCGAGGCCGAAGACGGCGACCGGGTCGGCGGCCACGGCGTCCAGATCGAGACTGATGCCGACGCCCACGAAAAAGACGCCGAGCAGCAGTCCCTTGAACGGTTCGATCGAAATCTCGACCTCGCGGCGGAATTCCGTCTCGGCCAGCAGCAGGCCTGCGATCAGCGCCCCGAGACTCATTGACAGCCCGGCCGCCTGCGCCGCCACGCCGGCGCCGACCACGACGAGAAGGCTCGCGGCGATGAACATCTCCTGCCCCTGCCCCTTCGCCTTGGCGCGGGCGACGGAGCGGAACATCGGCCGCAGCACCAGGCGGCCAAGGACGACCAGCAGGGCCAGGCCGATGGCGGCCGGGATCAGGGTCAACAGGGCCGGCCGCAGCACCGCCGGATCGAAGTCGCCGCCGCCGACGCCGCTCTCGGCCAGCGCCGCCAGCACGGTGACGGTGATCAGGATCGGGGCGACCACAAGGTCCTGGGCCAGAAGGATGGAGAAGGTGGCGCGTCCGGCGGTGGTGTTGATCCGGCCCCGCTCGCCCATCACCGGCATGACCACGGCCGTCGAGGAGAGGGCCAGTCCCATGCCCAGGACCGCCGCCGAGACCAGCGGTTGGCCCATGGCGACGAACACCGCCGCCAGCGCCACGGTGCAGCCCGCGACCTGCGTCAGGCCGAGGCCGAAAACCAGCCGGCGCATCGCCCGGAGCCGCTCCCACGAGAGCTCCAGTCCGATCATGAACAGCAGGAAGGCGACGCCCAGCTCTGACAGGGAGCGTATCTGACCGGCGTCCGATATGGTCAGCCACGCCAGCCAGGGCGCCGTGTCGGCCAGCCGCGCGAGCCCGTCGGGTCCCAGCAGCACGCCGGCCGCGAGGAACCCCAGCACCGGGCTGATCTTCAGACGGTTGAACAGCGGTACGACCACCCCGGCCGCCGCCAGGAAAACCACCAGGTCCTTGTATTCGCCGCCCCCGCCGTGAGTCGCCATTCGTCCTCCGTCCGGGGTCAGCCTACAGGCTGAAACGCCGCCCTGTCTGGCTTTCCGTCGCACATGACAAATAATTCAGGCGACAGGGCGGAACCGGGGCGTAGGGTCGCCGCCGACGCTGTCCCATAGAGAAGCGAAGTCGAGGAAACCCCATGAAGAAACTGCTCATCGGCGCCGCGCTCGGCGCCCTGCTGCTGCCCGCGTCCGTCGCCTCCGCCCAGGTCGGCGGCGAGGATCATGGCCACGGCTGCATCGACGAAAGCTGCACCGTCTACGAACTGTTCCAGACCCCGGCCGACGGCGGAACCGTTCTTGGCTACCAGGGCACGGCCGCGCCGAGCTACGGGACCTGGGGCTTCGATCTGGCCGGCCGGGACACCTCTGTACGGCCGGGCGACAGCTTCATGCGCTACGCCAACGGAGCCGCGCTCGACCGCCTGCAGATTCCTTCGGACCGCACCTCCTACGGCTCGTTCAACCTGCTGCGCGAACTGTCGGACAACCGCGTCAAGGTGATGATCGACACCCTGGTGGCCCGTACGGATCTGGCGGCCGGATCGGATGAGCAGAAGATCGCCGACGCCTATCGCTCCTATATGGACGAGGACCGGATCGAGGCCCTCGACGCCCGGCCGCTGCAGCCCTACCTGGCCGCCATCCGCGCCGCGAACACCCATGACGCCATGGCCGTCTACATGGGCCAGACCCAGGGCCGCATCGGCGCCTCCATCTTCGGGACCGGCATCACGATCGACCAGAAGGCGCCGACCCGCTACGTCGTCTCGACCGGCCAGTCGGGCATCGGCCTGCCGAACCGCGACTACTATCTGGAAGCCCGCTGGGCCGACAAAAAGGTGCTCTACCAGGCCTATGTCGCGCGCATGCTCGAGATGATCGGCTGGGAGAACCCGACGGCGGCCGCCGAGGCCATCGTGGCCTTCGAGACCCGTATCGCCGAGGCGCACTGGACCCCGATCCAGAACCGCAACCGCGACGAGACCTATAACGAATACACCATCGCCCAACTCGCGGCCGAGGCCCCCGGCTTCGCCTGGCAGGACTATTACACCGCCGTCGGCGTTGGCGAGGTGCCCCGGCTGATCGTACGTCAGGACACGGCCATGGCCCCGATCGCGGCCATCTACGCCGAGACCCCGATGGATGTGATCCAGGCCTGGCAGGCCTTCCACTCGGTCGATGACGCCGCGCCGCGCCTGTCGCGTCGCTTCTCCGACGCCCAGTGGGAGTTCCGTTCCCGCGACCTGTCGGGCCAGCCGATGCAGCGCACGCGCGAAAAACGCGGCATCAGCTTCGCTGAAGGCATGCTGGGCGAAGCCGTCGGCCGCCAGTATGTGGCCGAGTATTTCCCGGCCGAGTCCAAGGCCCAGATGGAAGAGCTGGTCGCCAACCTGCGCATCGCCCTGTCCAACCGCATCCGCACCTACAGCTGGATGAGCCCGGAGACCCAGGCCGCGGCCCAGGAGAAGCTTGAGAAATTCACCGTCAAGATCGGCTACCCCAACAAGTGGCGCGACTATTCCGGTCTGGAGGTCCGCCCCGACGATCTGTTCGGCAACACCGAGCGGGCCGGCGTCTTCCAGTGGCAATACCAGCTCAACCGCCTGAACCAGCCCGTCGACAAGGACGAGTGGGGCATGACCCCGCAGACGGTGAACGCCTATTACAACTCGGCCAATAACGAGATCGTCTTCCCGGCCGCGATCCTGCAGCCGCCCTTCTTCGATCCGAACGGCGACCCGGCGGTCAACTACGGCGGCATAGGCGGCGTCATCGGCCACGAGATCGGCCACGGCTTCGACGACCAGGGCTCCAAGTCCGACGGCGACGGCGTGCTGCGGAACTGGTGGACGCCCGAGGACAAGGCCAATTTCGAGGCCCTGACCGCGCGCCTCGGCGCCCAGTACGACCAGTTCGAGCCGATCCCCGGCTTCCCGGTCCAGGGCGGCCTGACCATGGGCGAGAACATCGGCGACGCCGCCGGCGTGGCCGTGGGTCTGGAGGCCTATCACCTGTCCCTGAACGGCCAGCCCGCGCCGGTTCTGGACGGCGTCACCGGCGACCAGCGCTTCTTCTACGGCTGGGCCCAGGTCTGGCAGTCCAAATACCGCGAGGACGCGCTGAAGCAGCAGATCGCCACCGATCCGCACAGCCCCGCCGAGTTCCGCGTCATCGGGCCGGTTCGCAATGTCGACGCCTGGTACGAGGCCTTCGACGTCCAGCCCGGCGACAAATACTACCTCGCCCCCGAAGACCGGGTGCGCATCTGGTAGAGGCGAAGGCCTGACCGATGGAAGAGGGCCGGAGCGGCGACGCTCCGGCCTTTTTTCGTGGCTGCTCTCCCTCCCCCGGAGGGGGAGGGTCGGCGCCGCGCAGCGGCGGCGGGGTGGGGAGGGCTCGGCGACCCATCCACCGGCGCCCTTGTCGCCGAGCCGCCCCCACCCGGTCGCTGCGCGACCACCCTCCCCCGCAGGGGGAGGGTGAGGCTGCAGTGCTTGGATTTCAGGCGCAAAAAAGCCCGCCGCGGGGGATACATCGCGGCGGGCTTTCTTTCGCTCTTTGACGAGCGGACGTTTCCTCCCCGAAACGCCTCCGGGCCGCTGCGGCGTCGAAACGCTGCGCTTCCCGAGTGCGTCAGAATGACGACATTTACCGTCTCAAGTCAATGAACGCGCGGGCGAAACCCGGGATTTTTCGAGACTTATCAATGATAAGTCACGAAGCTGTGCGCGTCCGGGCGACGATCCGGGCGACTGTCGCGACGAGGTCCGACCGCGCCACGACCTGCTGCCCGGGCCGCTCCGACTTCCAGGCCTCATTATCGCTCACGCCTGCGGCCAGGGCGCGGCCCGCGTCCAGATCCTTGACGGTCACCTGGCCGGCCGCGATCTCGTCGCCGCCCAGAATGACGGCGGCGGGCGCGCCGCGACGATCGGCGTATTTCATCTGCGCCTTCATTCCTGCGCGACCCAGATACAGTTCCGCGGCGATCCCGGCGCTCCTCAGTTCCGAGACGGCGTCGAGATAGTGCTGCATGTCCGCGTCCGAGAAGACGATCACCACGACCGGTCCGCGCACCGCATCCTCATCTCCCCGCCCCGCCGCCCTCAGGGCGGAGGCGAGACGCGAGACGCCGAACGAGAACCCCGTCGCCGGCAGCCGCTCGCCGGTGAACCGCGCCACCAGATCGTCGTAGCGGCCGCCGCCGCCGATCGAGCCGAAGCGCACGGCGCGACCCTTGTCGTCGGTGGTGTCCAGCAGCAGCTCGGCCTCGAACACGGCGCCCGTGTAGTATTCCAGACCGCGCACGATGGTCGGGTCGAAGCGCACCGCCGCCTGCCCCACCTTCATGGCGTTCAGCGCCGCATCGATGGCGGCCAGCTCATTGAGAGCCCCCTCTCCGATCTGCCCCAGACCGCCGACCTTCGCGACCGCATCGAGCGTCTGCGCCCGCGTCAGGCCCTCGGCGGCGACCGAGGACAGGAAGCCCTCGATGGTGGCGATCACCGCGGACGGCAGACGGGCGCCCCTGGTGTAGTCGCCGGACTCGTCGAGCCGGCCCTCGCCGAGCAGGGCGGCCACGCCCTCCCAGCCCAGCCGGTCGAATTTGTCGATGGCGCGCAGGGCGGTCAGCTTCTGGCCCGCGTCCTCGATCCCGCCCCCCTGGAACAGGCCGTCGAACAATTTGCGGTTCGACACCCGCACCACGGCCTGGGCGGCGTCCAGGCCCGCGGCCCTGAGGCCCTCGCAGGCCATGGCGATGATCTCGGCGTCCGCTTCGGGCCGGTCGGAGCCCACGGTGTCGGCGTCGCACTGGACGAATTCGCGGAAGCGGCCCGGACCGGGCTTTTCGTTGCGCCAGACCGGCCCGAAGGCGTAGCGGCGGAACGGCTTGGGCAGGGTCTCCCACCCCTGGGCCGCGAACCGGGCCAGGGGCGCGGTCAGGTCGTAGCGCAGCGCCATCCACTGCTCGTCGTCGTCCTGCAGGGCGAAGACGCCCTCGTTCGGACGGTCTGCGTCGGGCAGGAATTTGCCCAGCGCATCGGCGTATTCGAAGGCCCCGGTCTCGAGCGGCTCGAAGCCCCATCGTTCATAGACCTCCGACACCCGCGCCACGAGGCGACGTTCGGCGGTCAGGTCGCGGCCGCGGCGGTCGGCGAAACCCCGGGGATTGCGGGCTTCGGGGCGGATCGGCGTGTCGGTGGTCATGCCGCGCCGCTTAAGCCATCCCCCGCCGCCGGGCAACGCTCAGAGGGAGACGGGGATCGCCGGGGCTTTGCGGATCGGCACCCTCCGCCCGTAGGTCAGGCAGCGCCATAGCCACTCCAGCGGCCCCATGCTGAAGGCGGACAGCCACAGCGGCGACCAGATCAGCTGCGCGATCCAGATCCCGATCACGACCATCCACATCTCCGCCGGCCCGTGGGTTCCGAACCACATCGGTCCCCAGGGCGCATAGTAGAGCGTGACCATGATCAGGGTCTGGGTCAGATAGTTGGTGAAGGCCATCCGCCCGACGGGAGCGAAGACGGCCGTCAGCGCCCGCATGCCGAACCGGTTTATCAGGATCAGGACGGTGACGTAGAACAGGGTGATCAGCGGCGCCATGCCGCCGGCGGCGGCGGCCAGACCGTTGGTCGGGTCCGCGTCTCCGGGGGCGAACTCTTTCTGCCAGCCGAACCAGGCGAGCGCGGCGAGGTTCGCGCCGCCGATCAGAACCACCAGCAGATAGGCCCACAGCGGCGACCGGCCGGACAGATAGCCCGACTTGAACAGGCCCAGTCCCAGCAGCATCAACGGCACGGTGACGGGGATCAGGAAGGGGCTGCCCATCAGCTGGAAGGTCGCCCAGGTCTTGAGATTCGCCAGCAGGCCCGCGGGCCAGCCGCCGCGGTAGAGTTCGATCGCCGCCTGGATGGCCGCCGGATCGGCGGAGGGCATGCCCGACCGCATCTTGGCCGCAAGCTCGGCGGGCAGATTGGCCATGCCCCAGGAGCCGGCCGTGGCGACAACGCCCCACAGCAGGGTGATCGAGCCGCCGACCCAGAGCAGCCGCCGCGCGCTCCACGAGCGCATGATCATGACCAGCAGCCCGCAATAGGCATAGTGCAGCAGGATGTCGCCGTACCAGAAGACGGCGCCGTGGATCAGGCCGATCAGCCCCAGCCAAAGCAGCCGTCGGCGCAACAGCGTGCCGCGGGCGTCATCGAACCGCTCGCCCCCGACCAGAAAGACCGACACGCCGAACAGCATGGTGAACAGGGTCCGCATCTTGTCCGAGAAGAAGACGTCGGTGACCCACAGTCCGATCGTGTCCGCGTGGCTGAGGGCGCCGGGCGGCGGCGCCGACGCCATGGTCAGCTCGAACGGCCAGGCGAAGCTGATGGCGTTGACCGCCAGAATGCCGAGGATGGCCAGGCCGCGCAGCACATCCAGGTTGTAGATGCGGTCCTTCGGCTGGACGGGCGTCAGCGCGGGCAGCGCCCGCGGCGCGGATTCGATGTCGATAGCGGCCAATGATCTTCCCCCCGGTCGGCCCGGCCAGATTGACGGAAGCGGCGGCGGACCGAAACTGAATTCTCGGTAATCGGCCGGGCGCCGTCAGCCGGGCTCGCGATCGCGCATCACGCCGAGTCGGTCCCGCACGGCGGGCTGGGGCGCGAAGGCGATGAAGGCGGCGCACAGGCCGGCCCACAGGGCGTAGCTGACCCCGACCATGACGGCGACCGGCAACAGTCCGACGCCGTAGATCAGCAGGGTCGTCTCGGTGGCGCCGGCGGCCTGGGCGACGCCCCCGGCCTCGAACCAGCCGAAGACGCACAGGACGATGGCGAACAGGGCCTGAAGGGCGGCGGCCAGCAGTCCCCCGTAGAACATGAAGCGCCAGATCACGCCCAGTCGCGTGGAGGGCCGCCCGGTCCGCTCCCGCTCGCGCTTGAGCAGCCACAGGGCGGCGGGCACGGCGACCAGTCCGATCGCCAGCGCGACGAACCGGGGATCCAGCTCCAGGGACGGCGCCCAGTTGCTGGGCCGCCAGATCAGCAGGGTGAGCGGAATCGGCGGCCACAGCGCTCCGGCCAGCGCCGCCAGCACGATCCGGTGCGGTTCGCGGCGCCAGGCCACGCGCTGCTGGCCGGGAAAGTCTTCGGGCTTTTCGAGGGTCGGTATCATCGAGACCGCGTCACCGCGTCGGGACCGGCGTCTCGCCGGAATAGTCGTAGAAGCCTCGCCCGGACTTGCGGCCCAGCCAGCCGGCCTCGACATATTTCACCAGCAGCGGGCAGGGCCGGTATTTGCTGTCGGCCAGACCCTCATAGAGCACGTTCATGATCGCCAGGACGACGTCCAGCCCCATGAAGTCCGCCAGCTCCAGCGGTCCCATCGGATGGTTGGCGCCCAGTTTCAGCGCCTTGTCGATCGAGGCGACGTTTCCCACCCCCTCGTACAGGGTGTAGATCGCCTCATTGATCATCGGCACCAGAATACGGTTGACGATGAAGGCGGGGAAATCCTCGGCGTTGGTCGTGGTCTTGCCCAGCGACTCGGCGAAGGCGACGGCGATCTCATAGGTGTCGGCCGAGGTGGCGATGCCGCGCACGATCTCGACCAGTTTCATCACCGGCGCCGGCTTCATGAAATGCAGGCCGATGAACCGGTCGGGCCGGTCGGTGACCGACGCCAGCCGCGTGATCGAGATCGACGAGGTGTTGGAGGCCAGCACCGTCCCGGGCCCGAGGTGCGGGACCAGCTCCGCCAGAATGGCCTTCTTGACCGCCTCGTCCTCCACTGCGGCCTCGATGACCAGATCCGCCCTGGCGGCGGCCGCCAGCGACTTGGCCGGAGCGATCCGCGACAGGGCGGCGTCGGCGGAGGCCTGATCGATCGCGCCGCGCTCGATCTGCCGCGCGAGGCTGGCCGCGATCGCCGCCTGCGCCTGGGGCACCCGGTCGGCCGCGGCGTCGTACAGCAGCACCTGATAGCCGCCCGCGGCCACGGCCTGGGCGATGCCTGCGCCCATCTGGCCTGCGCCGATGATGGCGACGGATCGGATCGTGGTCATGGAGTCCGGTAAGCTGGCAGGCGGGAGGCCCGGTCGGAGCGGCACCTTAGGACCCCTGCGGGCGGGCGCAAGGCCGGAACGCGCCCCGCGCCGCGAACCCGCTCCCGCGTGGCGCCGCGGTCGCGCACAAGCCTCAGCCCAGGATCGAGATCAGATAGGGTGCGCTCATCCGGTTGAAGAGAATTCGCGCGAAATTGATCAGCAGCAGGACGACGATCGGCGAGATGTCGATCCCCCCGAGCGGCGGGATGATCCGGCGGAACGGCTCAAGCAGCGGCGCGGTGATCCGGTCGAGGAAGTCGGCGAGCTGGGTCACGAACCGGTTGCGGCGGTTGATGACGTCGAAGGCGAACAGCCAGCTGATGATGGCCGAGAGAATGATCGACCAGGTCAGGATCGACAGGATCGTATTGACCAGCCAGACGATGGCGTAACCCATGAAGTGGGGCTCCAGAAACCAAATCAGCCCTGCTTCTAGCCTGACCGGATCGTTCGTCCAAGGAGTCCGGCGTCGCAGGCCGCGACCGCGCCAACCCCGTTGACACCCGCGCCCCGCCCCTCGTATGTCGCGCGCTCGCCTGCGCCCCATGGTCCATGGGGCAAGGGGGGCCGTAGCTCAGTTGGTAGAGCGCGTCGTTCGCAATGACGAGGTCAGGGGTTCGACTCCCCTCGGCTCCACCACCCTGCTTCGCGCGCGCGCTTCGCAGGGCAGGCCCCGATAGCGCGAAGCAGGGTGCCCTTCGTGGCCATTTCCCCATCCCCCGTCCGCGTCGCCGCCCTCTACCGGTTCGCCGCCATCGCCGATTGCGAGGCGGTGCGGTCGCGCCTCGACGCCCTGTGTCGGCCCGACGTCCGCGGGACCCTGCTGGTCGCCCACGAGGGCCTGAACGGCGCCATCGCGGGGCCGCCGTCCGCCATCGACCGCGTGCTCGCCGGCATCCGCGCCCTGCCCGGCTTCGCCGATCTGGACGTGAAGTTCGCCGACGCCGCCGCGATGCCGTTCCACCGCCTGAAGGTGCGGGTGAAGCCCGAGATCGTCACCATGGGCCAGCCGGATCTCGATCCCGCGACCAACGCCGGAACCTACGTCGCCCCCGCCGACTGGAACGCCCTGATCCGGGACCCGGGCGTGGTCGTCATCGACACCCGCAACGACTATGAGGGCGCCGTCGGGGCCTTCGAGGGCGCAATCCAGCCGAACACCCGGGGCTTCCGCGACTTTCCCGACTGGTTCCGGGCCGAGGGCCGGGCCCTGCTGGACGGTCCGAACCCGCCGAAGGTGGCCATGTATTGCACCGGCGGCATCCGCTGCGAAAAGGCCACCGCCTTCCTCAGGGCCGAGGGCGTCGAGCATGTCTTCCATCTCGAGGGCGGCATCCTCCGCTATCTGGAAACGACGCCGCCGGACGAAAGCCTGTGGCGCGGGGAGTGTTTCGTCTTCGACGAGCGGGTCGCCGTCGGACACGGCCTCAGCCCCGGAACCCACAGCCTGTGCCGGGGCTGCCGCATGCCGGTCAGCCCGGAGGGCCGGACCTCGCCGCGCTTCGTCGAGGGCGTCTGCTGCGACCGCTGCGCCGATACGCGGACCGGGGCCGACCGCGCCCGTTACAGGGAACGGGCGAAACAGGTGGAGATCGCCGACCGGCGCGGCGTGGCCCATATCGGCGCGATTCAGGCGCCGCGGGAAGACTGACTACTGGTCTTCGTCGAACCTGCGCCCGACCAGTTCGGCCAGGCTCGCCACCGCGGCCTCTGCATCCGCGCCCTCCGCAGAGATGTCGATCGTGCAGCCGTTGCCGGCGCCCAGCATCAGCAGTCCCATGATCGACAGGGCGTTCACGGTGACGCCGTCGCGGGTGACATGGACCTCGGCGTCGAACGTCGAGGCCAGTTTGACGAATTTGGCCGAGGCGCGCGCGTGCAGGCCGCGGGTGTTGCAGATGTTCGCGGTCGCGCGGGCGGGGGGGTTCGGCGCCGTCATTTCTCGCCCTGGAGCACCCAGCTGGCCACGGAAATATATTTGCGACCGGCGTCCTGGGCGTGGGCGACGCAGGTCTCCAGCGGCTCGCGGCCGCGCACGCTGGCCAGCTTGATCAGCATGGGCAGGTTCAGGCCGGCGATGACCTCGGCGCGGGTCTCCTCCATCACCGAAATGGCCAGGTTGGAGGGCGTGCCCCCGAACATGTCGGTCAGCAGGATGACGCCGTCGCCGTCATCGACGGCCGCGGCGGCGTCGACGATGTCGCGGCGCCGCCGCTCCATGTCGTCCTCGGGCCCGATGCAGATGGCCGCGACCCCGCGCTGGGGCCCCACCACATGCTCCATGGCCGCAAGGAATTCCGAGGCCAGGCCCCCGTGGGTGACAATCACCAGCCCGATCATGAAGGCTTCACCAAGACTTTCGCCCCCGCGTCCGGCCGCCCTTCAGCGCGCCGCAAGCCGCGCGGAATAGCCCAAGTCCGCGTCGGGTTAAAGCGGGGCGATGGCGGCCGCGACCTTTTCGACCGTCGAGGCCTCGAATCCGCACAGCCGCAGCACGGGCAGGTCGCGGCCCGCAAGCGGGCGCGTTTCGGGCTCGGGCAGCCGTTCCGGCGTCGAGCGGACCAATTCCACCGCCAGCGCCAGCCGCACCACCCCGCGCGCACAGGCGCCGATGACGCCGACGCCCCGGGCCTCGACCTTTCCGGCGATGGTCTCCGGCGCCGTGACGTAAACGGCCCCCGCCGAGGCGAAGACATGGACATAGTCGTCCGCCACCAGCCGCCAGCCGCGCCCGATCAGCCGCAGGGCCAGGTCGCTCTTGCCCGCGCCCGAGGGCCCCGTGATCAGGATCGCGCGCCAGCCGGTCCCCGGCGCCCATTGCGCGACGGCGGTGGCGTGAAGGGGCTGTGCGGCCGTCATGTACGGCGTCCGGACGACGGGGCCGCGGGCAGAGCGACCTCGAACCGCGCCCCGGCGACGCCGCCGCCCTCGTCCGGCCGGTTCGCCGCCGTGACCCGGCCGCCGTGCGCCTCGACGATCTGGCGCACGATCGACAGGCCCAGCCCGGAGTTCGCCCCGAACGCCGTGCCCCTGGGTCGTGCGGTGTAGAAACGTTCGAACACCGTCTCGAGGTTTTCCGGCGGAATGCCCGGTCCGTCGTCGTCGATCCGCACCCGCACCGGCCGGTCCGGGTCGATGTCGTCGCGGACCAGCGCCAGCCGCACGGCGCCGCCCGCGGGGCTGAACGAGCGGGCGTTGTCGATCAGGTTGCGGAACACCTGCCCCAGCGGGCCGTCACGGCCCATGATCTGGATGTGGTCGCCCGCCGGCGCGGCGAAGGTCACATGCGCCTCGCCCGGCTTCAGCCCGGCCTCATAGACGCCGACGATCTCGGTCAGCAGCTGGGTCAGGTCGATGGCCCGCGGCCGGTCGCGGTTCAGCTCGGCGTCCAGCCGCGAGGCGTTGGAGATGTCGGTGATCAGCCGGTCCAGGCGGCGCACGTCCTGCTGCAGCAGATTGGTCAGCTTCTCGCGCTGGTCCGCCGTCTTGACCAACGGCAAGGTCTCCAGGGCCGAACGGATCGAGGTGAGGGGGTTCTTGATCTCGTGCGAGACGTCCGCGGCGAAAGCCTCGATGGCGTCCATCCGGTCCGACAGGGTCTCCGTCATGGTCTCCAGCGAGCGGGCCAGATCGCCGATCTCGTCCTTGCGGCCCTCCAGATCGGGCAGGGAGATGGCGCGCGCCCTCTGCAACCGCACCTCGTCCGCCGCCGCCGACAGCCGCATGACCGGTCGCGCCACGAACAGATGCATCAGCAGGGAGCCGAGCAGGTTTACGAACAGGGCCACCAGGGCGAAAGGCATCAGCGCCCGGCGCTGGGCGGCCAGGGTCTCGTCGACGTCGCCGGCTTCCAGGGTCAATACGCCCAGAACCTGGCGAACATGCCGGACCGGGATGGAGACCGACACGACACGGTCGCCGCCCTCAGAGCGCCTGACGCTGGCCTGCGGCTCGCCGTCCAGAGCCTGTTCCACCTCTGCCGCCAGGGCGGCGCGGGCCTCCTCCAGATCGGCCGCGTTACGCCTCTCTCCCTCCGGATCAGGGCCGGGAGCCTGCGCCCCCGCGGGCAGGGCCGGGGGCAAGGGCCGTCCCGGTATCGCCTCGCTGACGGCGTAGCTGTCTGCCACGAGCAGGCCGTCGAGATCGAACAGACGCGCCCGCTGGCCCTCGGGAATGAAGTCGTCCACCAGTTGCCGGGACGCCTCGACGGGATCGAACGCCGGCGCGGGCTCACCCGTCGTGATGCTCAATTTGCTGAGCACGTTGGACAACAATTCGGCCTGGGCGGTGAGCGTCTCCTGCCGCGACTCGATCAGGCCCCGCTGCCACTCGTTCAGCAGCAACGCCCCGACAAACAGGATCAGCAGGCTGAGCAGGTTGAGCGCAAGGATCAGCCCGCCCAGCCGCGACCCGCCGAAGCGTTTCAGGCGCCGGCGGGGCTCGGTCTCTCCCGGCGGGAGGGGATCAGCTTTCGCGGTAGCGGTATCCAACGCCATACAGGGTCTCTATGGCGTCGAACTCGGGGTCGACCACCCGGAACTTCTTCCGCATCCGCTTGACGTGGCTGTCGATGGTGCGGTCGTCGACATAGACCTGATCGTCGTAGGCGGCGTCCATCAGGTTGTCGCGGCTCTTCACGAATCCGGGCCGCTGCGCGAGCGCCTGCAGCAACAGGAACTCCGTCACCGTCAGCTTGACCGGCTTGCCCTCCCAGGTGCTCTCGTGCCGCGCCGGGTCCATCGAAAGCTTGCCGCGCTTGATCGCCTTGGTCGATCCGTCGCCCGACGGTTCCGGATCGGCGCCGTCCGCGCCCGTCCGCCGCAGCAGGGCCTTGACCCGCTCGATCAGCAGCCGCTGGCTGAACGGCTTGTGGATATAGTCGTCCGCGCCGAGGTTGAAGCCGAGGATCTCGTCGATCTCCTCGTCCTTGGACGTCAGCATGATCACGGGGATCTGCGAGGTCTGGCGGAGGCGGCGCAGCACCTCCATCCCGTCCATGCGCGGCATTTTCACGTCGAGGATGGCCAGGTCCGGCGGGCTGGCTTCCAGCGCTTCCAGCCCGGACGCGCCGTCATGCCAGGCCGTGACCTTGTGGCCATGGCTTTCCAGCGCCAGCGAGACGGAGGCGACGATGTTTTCGTCGTCATCGACCAGGGTGATGTTGGCCAAGTCAGGCTCCTTGCAGGCGGTTCGCTCGCCATCTCAACGCATGGCAAGCGGTACCGTTCTAAGACATCGTGGACGGATTACGGCCTGAAAGATGGGCTGCGCCGTCCGATTGCGCAACGAAACCTGACCTTAAAGCCTTGGCGGCATTGTGGACGCTCATAACACGAGCGCTCCATGGCCGGTCCCGTCCACTACGAAGTCTATATCCGCAAGACGGCGCCGGCGCCCTGGAGCCTGCAGATGGCGACGGAGAACCGCGCCCACGCGGTGCAGACGGCCGAGGAGCTCCTCGCTGACGACCGCGCCGCGGCCGTGCGGGTGACCAAGGAGACGCTCGACCCCGACACCATGGAGTTCAACAGCATCACCGTCCTGACCCGCGGGGCGCCCGAGGTCCAGCGCAAGCGGGTCGTGCCCGACGGCCAGGCGGGGCCCCGCTGTTCGGCGCCTCAGGACTTCTACACCCCCCATGCCCGCGAGACGATCGGTCGGGTGCTGGAAGACTGGCTCGGCCGGAACGGCGTCACCGCTTTCGAGCTGCTGCACCGTCCCGATCTGGCGGAGCGGCTCGAGGCGTCGGGCGTGGAGCTCCAGCACGCCATCCAGAAGGTCGCCGTCCCCGAAAGCCAGGACGTCGGCCAGCCGGTCCACGACCTCGTCCGACACTATCAGAAACTGTCCGACAAGGCGGTCGAGCGCGTCATCGCCGCCGGACGGCGCAATCTGTTCCCGAGCCTCGAGGACCACTCGCTCGCGGATCTCGCACACCGCATGGCCGGGCAGTCCGATCGCGCCTTCATCATGGGCGGGATCGTCGCCGGCGCCCTGAAGGGCGTCCGCGGCGGCCGCCCGCGCCTCGACCGGCTGATGGACCTTGCCGACCGCGCGCCCATGGAGGGGCCGCCCCACGCCATGGTGATGGTGCCGATCGAACAGTTGCTGTGTGAGATGCTGGGGGTCCGGACCAACCTCGCGGACATCCTCGGACCATCGCTCGATCAGGGCGCCTCCCTGGCCGCCGTGGTCCGCATGGCCGCCCCGCGCGAGATCGAGGCGCTGATCGCCCAGGATCCGCGGCTGGCGCTGCAGGTCCCGGCGGTGGACGGGCCTGCGGCGCGGCTGGGCGCCCGGCTGGAGGCGGGGCAGTTCCCCCTGCTCTCCTCCGCCCTCGCCCGGATGGTCCTGCGCGAACTGATGAGCCCCCGCCGTCTGCGCCCCAACGACGCCGCGGGCGAGATCGACATCCTGCGCACCCTGGCCACCGCCCTGACGATCACCTCCGGCAAGTTGCTGACCCTCGACGAGGTGCAGACCGCCTTCAACGAGCGATCGAAGGCCATCGTCACCGCCGACTTCGTCGCCGCCTACGTCAAATCCTGCAGCACGGTGCTGTGCGAGGCGGAGGCCCTCACCCGACTGTGCGAAAACGTCACCGGGACGGGCAACAAACGATCGGCGGCCCGCTGGCTCTCGGCGTGCGTCGGTTCGCTGCGTTTCGAGACCGAGATGCGGTCGTCGTCAACGGCCCAGACCGCAGCCCAGAAGCTGGGCGTGCTGGCCGGACTCCAGCGCGCCGTGCGCGCCTGCGGCCTGAACGAACGGGACGACGCCGAGATCAACGCCGCCATCGGCTCGGTCGGCGGTTCGGTCGAGGCCGAGGCCAGGATCGTCGCCATGCTGGCGCGCTCTCCCGCACCCCTGCCCCAGAAGCTTTCGGTGCTGTTGCGCCTCGCCGCCGGCGAGACCGCGCCGCTCGGCCCCGCGGCCGACCGCGCCAGGGCCGAGGCCGTCAAACTGTTCCGCGCGCCGGAATCGCGCGCGGCCCTGTCCGCCGCGCCCGAAAGCCTGGCGCCGCTGCGAGGCCTGATGCAGGCCGCCGGCCTCGCGGCGTGAAGAACATCGGTCGCGTGTGATCCGGACGCAGCAGAGGCAAGCCCGGACGACCCGGCCTCAGTCGAAGATGTCGAAAATGCTGTCGCGCTTCTTCTTCTTGTAGCGGTAGTCGTCGTCGTCGCGGCTGCGATAGCGCTCGTCGCGATAGGCCGGCTGCTGGCCGCCCCACGGCTGCTGCTGCGGCGGATAGGGCTGCTGCTGCGGCGCGGGCGCGGCCTGGGGCGCAGAGGCCCGGCCGTCCTGCATCGCCGAGTCCATCAGCTTCTCCAGCTCGCCGCGGTCGAGCCAGACGCCGCGGCAGGTGGGGCACATGTCGAACTGCACGCCCCCCCGTTCGAGGGTCTGCATGGCGGCGTTGTCGTTAGGGCACATCAGCAGGGGCATCGGCGTCTCCTGTTCCGGTCAGACGGTACAGCTAGAGGCCCGCTCGGGTTCCGCCAACGCGGCGATCGGCCGCGCGCGCTCAGCCCGGCGCCCCGCCGCCGGCGGCGATCCAGGCGTCGACCTGGTCCTCCAGCACATCCAGCGGCACCGAGCCCGAACCCAGCACCACCGCGTGATAGTCGCGGATGTCGAACCGGTCGCCCAGCGCAGCCTCGGCGCGCCGGCGCAGCTCCACGATCTTCAGCTCGCCGATCTTGTAGCTGGTCGCCTGCCCCGGATTGGTCAGATAGCGTTCGACCTCCTTGACGATGTCGCGCTCGCTCAACAGCGAGTTCTGGCGGAAATATTCGATCGCCTGTTCACGGCTCCAGCGTTTGGCGTGCAGCCCCGTATCCGTCACCAGCCGCACCGCCCGCCACAGCTCGGTCGAGAGCCGGCCGAAGTCCGAATACGGGTCCTCATAGAACCCCATCTCCTTGCCCAGCCGCTCGGCGTACAGCCCCCAGCCCTCGGCGTAGGCGCCGTAGCCGCCGAAGCGGCGGAAGCGCGGCAGCCCCTCCATCTCCTGCGCATAGGCGATCTGGAAATGGTGGCCCGGCGCGCCCTCGTGATAGCTGATGCCCTCGATCTGGGGCTTCAGCACCTGGGTCATGTCCGACAGGTTGACGTAGTAGATGCCTGGCCGCGACCCGTCCGGCGCCGGCGAATTGTAGAAGGCGATAGAGGCCGTGGCCTCGCGCCACGACTCCACCGCCCGCACCTCCAGCGCCGATTCCGGCAGGTCGCTGAACCAGCGCGGCGCCGCCTCCATCACCTGGGCGATGAAGGCCCGGGCGTCGGTCAGATACTGCTCCTTGCCCTCCGGCGTGTTCGGATACTGGAAGCGCGGATCGGTCTTCAGGAGCGCGAACATCTCCTGCAGCGAGCCGGTGAACCCGACCTGGTCCATGATCGTCTGCATCTCGCCCTGCAGCCGCGCCACCTCGGCCAGGCCGATCTCGTGGATCTGGTCCGCCGTCAGGTCGGTGGTGGTCGAGAGTTGCAGGCGGGCGTTGTAGAAGGCCTCGCCCTGCGGCAGCCGCCACACCCCGCCGGCGTTGTCCGGCATCGCCGCAGCCTGCGCCCCGACCTCGGTCAGGGCCGCCAGCACGCCCTCATACCCGCGCCGCCACGGCCCGGTCAGCGCCGCCCGGCCCTCCGCCAGCAGCCGTTCCTTCGTCGCCGCATCCGCCTCCAGCGCCCCGACCTTGCGCTGGAAATCGGCCCAGACCGGATTGTCCGCCGCCTCGTCGAACGGCGCCCCCGCGATGATCGCCCCGGTGTTGGCCAGCGTCGGCTCGAACACGAACACCGGCGAGATCACCCCCGCCGCCGCCCGCCGGCGCAGGGTGTCCGAAATCTCGCCCATCACCCGCTCGGCCTCGACCAGCCGCGCCACATAGGCCTCGGCGTCCGAAACGCTGTCGACCCGGTGGTTGTTGATCATGAACACCGGCAGGCCCGTGGTCGGATTGCCGTTGGCCGCGAACTGATAGCCCCAGTCGCGCCACCGGTTCGACAGCCGCGCCTGCTCCACCCCGTATTCGAACAGCCGCCACGACAGCCGGCTCTCCTCGCTCAGGGTCTGCGGATTGAACTGATCGTTCAGCTGCGCCAGCTGACGCTCGGCCAGCGCCAGCGCCCGCGCCGCCGCCGCCTCGGTGACGTCGTCCAGCCTGTCGTAGTCGGTCTTGATCCCCAGCGAGGTCATCTGCTGCGGCGACAGGGCGATCCGCTCCTGGAACGCCTGTTCGAAGAAGGCCGCCAGCCGCGCGTCCTCGCTCTGGGCGGGCGCTCCGGCAGGCGCCGCCGCCGGGGCGTCCTGCGCCGAGGCGACGGCGGGGAGCCCCGCCATCAGGGCGAGAACGGCGGCGGACGAAACGAGCAGACGGCGCATGGTGACCTCGGAAACACTGAGGGCGCGACCATCCCCGAGCCGGGGCCCGGGCGCAAGCCGGCGTCCCTAGAACTCCCGCCAGCTGTCCCCCGGATCGCGCTGGCCGGGGTCGACGTTCTGCTGGCCCCAGGCGACGATCATCAGCAGCTTGTGACTGCGGATGCGGAACTCGCCGGTCATGGGCAGGACGGCCCCCAGAGGCGCCCCGGTCTTCGGCTCGTAGAGAAAGCCCGAGAACTCGGCCACGCCGACCCGGTCGCGGCGGCTGTAGACGGACAGTTCCGGGATCGAGACGACGTTGAAGCTGTCGTTGATCGGCACCCGCATGTCCGGCAGGCCGACCACGCGGCGCATCTGCTCCAGCGACAGGGCGCCGGCGCGCAGCTCGAACACGGCCTCGGCCTCCGCCTTCGACGGCGCCAGGGAGTAGCCGGCGTCCGACAGGGCGGCGCGGATGGCGCTGACGGCGTAGGCGGCGTTCTCGGCCTGGAAGAAGGCGGCGTCGACGAAAACGCGAGATCCGGCCGGGATCGGCAGGGTCAGGCCCTCGACGGCGCGATCCGCGGCGCGGGCCACCAGCAGCTGCTCGGTCGCCGTGCGCGACGGATAGGTCTCGGACGTCGAGGCGCAGGCCGCGAGCAGCAGCGTCAGGCCGATGGCGGCGCAGATCCTCAAGATCACCAGCTCCCGGTGTTGGGCATGGAGACCCAGGGCTCGGCGGGCGCCAGGGCGGCCCCCTCCTGCAGCAGTTCGATGGAGACGCCGTCCGGCGAGCGGACGAAGGCCATGTGGCCGTCGCGCGGCGGCCGGTTGATGACGACGCCGCCTTCCATCAGGCGCCGGCAGGCGGCGTATATGTCGCCGACCTTGTAGGCGAGATGGCCGAAATTGCGTCCGCCGCCATAGGGCTCGGGGTCCGGATCCCAGTTGAAGGTCAGCTCGAGCTCGGGCGACCGGTCCGCGTCCGACCGGTCCCGGTCGGCGGGCGCGGCGAGGAAGACCAGGGTGAACCGCCCGGCTTCATTCTCCATGCGACGGACCTCCGTCAGACCCAGCAGGCCGCAGTAGAAACGCAGTGACGCGTCGAGGTCGGTCACCCGGACCATGGTGTGCAGATAGCGCATCGGGATTTCGTCCGGGGGGAGAGGCGGGAGGCGGCCTCTATAGCGACCCTTCGCGGCGACCGCGACTCACGGGCGGTTTCATCGCTCTCGCCCCTGCGTACGATTCCCGCTATCGAGGCCGGCCCACGCGTCAAAGCCCGTTGCATGATCCAGTCCGAGAACCAGCACACCGACGATCCGAAACAGGGGTTTATCGCCCTGGTGGCCGATCTGGCGGCGATGAGCGGCCCCGATGGCCTGACCCTGCGCGAAATTCGGGACCGTCTGGACGAACGCGCCTTCGGCCTGATGATCCTGATCCTGGCCATCCCGTGTCTGGTGCCCGCCCTGTACGGGGTGCCGCAGATCGTCGGCATCCCCATCCTGCTGCTGGCCGGGCAGATGCTGGTCGGACGGGTCGAGCCCTGGCTGCCCGAGATGGCGTTGAAACGTCGGGTTTCGAAGGCCTGGCTCGACCGCATGGCCGAATTCGCCACCCGCCGCATGCCCTGGTTCGAGCGTCTGTCGCGACCGCGGCTGACGGTGTTCGCCGAAGGCTGGGCCGAACGGGTCGTCGCCGTGTTCATGATCCTGGCCACCCTGACGATCGTGCTGCCGCTGACCAACACCGTGCCGTCGGTCGCCCTGGCCCTGCTGGCGGTGGGGCTGATCCAGCGCGACGGCCTGTTCGTTCTCGGCGGCGCGGCCGTGGCGGTCGGCTGGGCGACGGCCTTGCTCACTGTCGCGATCGGCTTCTATCTCGGGGCCGGCTGGGCCGTATCGCTGCTCGCGCGCTTCGGCGGCTAAGCTCATCGACGCGGCCTTCCCGCCCGGCTATGAACATCGTCCGATGAGAGGCCTTTATCGACTCCTGACGCGGTGGTGGACCGCCTTCGCCCTGGCGGCCTCGCTGGCCCTGCTGGGCGCGGCGCATGCGTTCGAGCGGTTCGAGGGCCTCGCCCCCTGCAACCTCTGCCTCAAGCAGCGCGAGGTCTACTGGGGCGCTGTCGCCATCGCCCTGACTGCGACCCTCTGGCACCTGATCAGCCGCGGCAGCCGCGGCACGCCGCGGATCGCCGCCTTCCTGCTGGCCGTGGTCTTCACCACCGGCGCGATCACCGCCGCCTTCCACATGGGCGGCGAGATGAAGTGGTGGGATTTGCCCGCGACCTGCTCCGGCGGCGGCGACATCAATCTCGAGAGCCTGGCCGCCCTCGCCCTGGGCACGGGCCCGGTGGAGACGGTCGTGATGTGCGACGCGGTGACGTGGCGCTTCCTGGGCGTGTCCATGGCAGGATGGAACGTCCTGATCTCGGTCGCCCTGGCCGTGTTCAGCCTGCTCGCCGCCAAGAGGCCCAAGGATGCCAGAGCCCCTCGCAACTGATCCCGCAGACAACCCCCGCGTCCCCCTGGGGCGACCGGGGCGGGGCGCGAGCCGTCGCCGTCGGGCCGAAATCCTGCGCGTCGACCACGCCGGAGAGTATGCGGCCGTCCACATCTATCGTGCGCAGCGCGCCGTGTTCGACGGCCGTGCGGGCCGCGAGGCCGTCGCCGCCGACCTGGGCGAGATGCAGGCCCAGGAGGCGGTGCACCTCGCCCGGTTCGACGCCCTGCTGAACGCCGAGAGGGTGCGACCGACGGTGATGACGCCGGTCTGGCGGCTGGCCGCGCTTGCGCTCGGGACCGGCACGGCCCTGATGGGCGAGAAGGCCGCCCACGCCTGCACCGAGGCCGTCGAGAGCGTGATCGAGGAACACTACGCCGACCAGATCGCCGAACTGCAGGATCGCGATCCGGCGCTGGCCGCCGAGCTGTCCGTCTTCCGCGAAGAGGAGCTCGCCCATCACGACCACGCGGTCGAACACGGCAGCCGCGACGCTCCCGGCTACGGGCTGCTCAGCGCGGTGATCCGGGCCGGATGCCGCGCCGCCATCCGGATCAGCGAGCGGATCTGACCGTAGCGATTGCGAATTTTCGCCCGACCGGCATTATGCGGCCCAGGATAAGAAGATAAACAGGAGAGCCTGGTGCTGTTCCCCGTCGTTGTGTTCGCTTCGTTCGCCTTGGTGCAGCAAGCCCCTGCGCCCGCCCGAACCCCGCCGCCGATCTCCGCCCCTGCCGAAGCGGACCAGGCCGGGGCCGCAACCCTTCCCACGGTCGAGGTGACGGGCGAGGCCAGGACGCCCATCACCCAGGTCTGCCGCACCGAGCCGGTGACCGGATCGCGCTTCGGCCGCCGCGTTTGCCGCAGCAGCATCGAAACCTCGGACGAGCGCCGGGACAGCCAGGAAATGCTGCGCCGCATGCAGGGCTCCCGCCTTCCGGACGGCGGCTGACCCTGTCGGCCCGCTTCGCCCCGGCGACATCTCCGGCTTGAGCCGGCGGTATGACGCCGCCTTGCCGCTCTGGATCCCGACCAAAGGCTGCGACGGCGCACCGCGACCCCGAGGCCCGGTGACGGCGACGCGGCGGCGCGCTAGACCCCGCCGATGACCGACGCCTCCGCCTCGCCCGGCAAGACCTCATCCTTCGGCTTTCGCGACGTCGACGCGAAGGAGAAGGTGCAACTGGTCCGCGGCGTGTTCGACAGCGTGGCCACCAGCTACGACCTGATGAACGACCTGATGAGCGGGGGCGTGCACCGGCTGTGGAAGGACGCGGCGGCGGCCAAGCTGAACCCGCGTCCGGGCGAGACCATTCTCGACGTGGCGGGCGGCACCGGCGACATGGCGCGGCGCTATGCCAAGATGGCGCGCGCGGCCCAGGACCGGCGCGGCGGAGACGACGCCTCGATCATCGTGCTCGACTACAACGCCGAGATGATCATGGCCGGCGTCCAGAAGGGCGGCGAGCCTGAGATGCAGTGGTCGGTCGGCGACGCCATGGCCCTGCCGTTGCCCGACGCCTCGGTCGACGCCTATTCGATCAGTTTCGGCATCCGCAATGTCGCCGACATTCCGCAGGCCCTGCGCGAGGCGCGGCGGGTGCTGAAGCCCGGCGGCCGCTTCCTGTGCCTGGAGTTCTCGCGCCCGACAGCATCGGCGGTGCGCAAGGCCTATGACGCCTGGTCCTTCCACGCCATTCCCCGCATCGGCGGCTGGGTCGCGGGCGACCGCGACAGCTACCAGTATCTGGTCGAGAGCATCCGCCGCTTCCCGGACCAGGCCGCCTTCAAGCGGATGATCGAGGACGCCGGTTTCAGCCGCGTGACGGTCGCCAATCTGTCGGGCGGGGTCGCGGCGATCCATCACGGGTGGGCGATCTGACCCGTCCCGCCGACTACAAGACCGCCCCTCCGCCCCCCGTCGCCGAGCCGGTGCGGCGGCCGGTCGAGGCGACCCTGCGTCTGCTCGGCTGGGCCTGGGTGCTGGTGCGCCATGACGCCCTGGCCCCCCGCGAGATCACGCCGCTGCTGCCCGTCTGGATTCGCTGGCTGGCGCATCTGCTGCATGTTTTCGCCGGCCGGGAGGGCCGCGACGGTCGCCCGGGCCAGCGGCTGGGCAGGGCGTTCGAACATCTGGGGCCGGTCGCCATCAAACTGGGGCAGGTGCTGGCCACCCGCGCCGACATCTTCGGCATCCAGTTCGCCCGCGACCTGGGCCGGCTGAAGGACGCCCTGGCGCCCTTTCCGCTCGAAGAGGCCCGGCGCGAGGTCGAGCGCTCGCTGGGGCGGCCGGTCGAGAGCCTGTTCACCGATTTCGGCCCGCCTGTCGCCGCCGCCTCCCTGGCCCAGGCGCATCCGGCCTGGCTGGCCGACGGGCGCAAGGTCGCGGTCAAGGTGTTGCGCCCCGGCGTCGAGCGGCGCGTGGCCCACGGCCTGGATTCGATGCGGCTGGCGGCGCGGCTGGCCGTGCGCTTCGTGCCCCTGGCGCGGCGGCTGGAGCCGTCGGCCTTCGTCGAGACCATCGCCCGTGCCCTGCGGCTGGAGCTGGACATGCGGCTGGAGGCCGCCGCCGCCTCCGAGCTCAAGGACATCATGGACAAGGACGTCTCGGCCGGCGGCCATATGACCGCGCCGGCGGTGATCTGGGACGGGGTCGGCAAGCGGGTGCTGACGCTGGAATGGGCGCCGGGAATGGCGATGACCGACCCCGCCGCCGCCGAGCAGCCGGGCCTGGACCGCAACGCCCTGGCCGACAATGTCGTGCGCGCCTTCCTGACCCAGGCGCTGGACCACGGAACCTTCCACGCCGACCTGCACGAGGGAAACCTTTTCTGCCATGCGCCGGCCGAGCTGACGGCGATCGATTTCGGCATCGTCGGGCGGCTGGGGCCGTCGGAGCGGCGCTATCTGGCCGAGATCCTCTGGGGCTTCCTCAGCCGCGACTATGACCGCATCAGCCGGGTGCATTTCGAGGCCGGCTATGTGCCGCCCGAACATTCGGTCGAGGCCTTCGCCCAGGCCCTGCGCGCGGTCGGGGAGCCGGTCATCGGCAAGGCCGCGTCGAAGGTGTCGATGGGCCGGCTGCTGGGCCAGCTGTTCGAGATCACCGACCTGTTCGACATGCATCTGCGCCCCGAACTGATCCTGCTGCAGAAGACCATGGTCTCGGTCGAGGGCGTGGCGCGGCGGCTGAACCCCGATCACGACCTGTGGGCCGCCGCCGCTCCGGTGGTGGAGCGCTGGATCCGCCGCGAGCTGGGGGCGCAGGCCCAGGTGCGCGATGCGATCGAAGAGCTTCGCGCCACCCTGAAGGCCCTGTCGCGACTGGCCCAGGATCCGCCGCAGCCGCAGACGGTGATCGTGCGCGAAATACACACGCCCGCATGGATGGTCGCGGCCGTGACGCTCGCGACCGCGGCGGCGGCGGCCGCCCTTGTTCTGTCGCTTTGGCCCGGCATCGTCTGAACCAGTATTGGAGACGACCCGTATGAAGCCGTTCTTGATCGCCGCCGCCGTCCTGCTCCTTCCCGTCGCGACCCCGACCGGGGCCCTCGCCCAGGTCGCCGCCGGTTCCCTGCCGAACAGCTTCGAGGCGCCGCCCTCTCCCGCGCCCCGCGCCGCGGCCGCGGCGACCCCCGCCATTCCGGCGGCGACCACCCCGGCCAATCCCCGGTCCGAGGCGGTCCTGCGCGAAATCATCGCGGGGGCCCAGGCCGGAACGATGAACTATGCGCTGATGAGCGACGACCTCGCCGCGCAGCTGCGCGAACAGGAAGCCGCGATCCGGCCCCTGATCACCGGTTTCGGCGCGGTGCAGGCTGTGGATTTCGTGGGCAGCCAGAACGGCGCGGACCTGTTCGCCGTCACCTTCGCCTCCGCCGCGACCGAATGGGTGATCGGCTTCAACGAGGCCGACAAGGTCGCCGCCCTGCTGTTCCGTCCGGCGGAGTAGGCCGTCAGTCTTCGCCGCTGGGGCGGCCGCGGCCGCTCTTGATCGTGGACCGCTTGGCCTTGCCCTCCAGCCGCCGCTCCTTCGAGGCTCGGGTCGGCTTCGTCGGCACGCGATAGACCGGCGCGACCGAGGCCTTGTCGACCAGTCCCTGCAGCCGCTCGACGGCGTCGGCGCGGTTGCGCTCCTGGGTGCGATAGCGGACGGCGGTGATCAGGATGACCCCGTCCAGCGTCAGCCGGCTGCCCGCCAGCTTCATCAGCCGCGCCCGCACCGGCTCGGTCAGGGACGGGGAGTTGCGGGCGTCGAACCGCATCTGCACCGCGGTCGACACCTTGTTGACGTTCTGCCCGCCCGGCCCGCCGGCGCGGAAAAAGCGGAACTCCAGCTCGCTTTCCGGGATGACGGTCACCGGACCGCCCGCTTCGCCCGGACGACGGCCTGATCCAGCGCCTGCAGGAAGGCCGAGCGGTCCTTCGGCCCGAACGGCGGCGGGCCCGAGGTGGCCACGCCCATCGAGCGCAGATGCTCGCCGACCATCCGCCCGGCCAGGGCCGATCCGATGGAGTCCGGGGTGAAGGGCTGGCCGTTGGCCTTCAGCGCCTGCGCCCCGGCCTTGAGGCAGCGGTCGGCCAGGGGGATGTCGGCGGTCACGACGATGTCGCCCGGACCGGCCCGTTCCGCGATCCAGTCGTCGGCGATGTCGGGGCCGGCGTCGACCACGACCTGCTCGATCCACTTCTCGCGCGGCGTGTTGATCCAGCTGTTGGACACCACGAACACATGCAGGCCGTAGCGCGCACCCACGCGATAGACCTCGTCCTTCACCGGGCAGGCGTCGGCGTCGATGAAGAGGCGGGGGGCCATGGAGGTTCTAGGGGCTAGGTACTAGGGATTAGGGAAGCGAGATAAGACGGCTCAGCATCTCCCTAGCACCTAGCCCCTCGAACCTAGAACCTCCCTACCGCGTATAAGCTGGCGGCATCGCCCCTTCGCCGCCGTCGCGGTAGCGGTCGCGGAGCAGGAACTGGCGGCTGGTGGGCGCCTGTTCGGCGCCGGCGATGAAGATGGTCTCGGCGTTGCTGAGGGGCTCCAGCGGATCGCCGGACCAGATCACCACATCGGCGGCCGCGCCGGCGCGAAGCTCGCCGAACTGGCCGGCCATGCCGAAGATACGGGCCGGATTGACCGTGATCGCCTCGATCGCCGATTCATACGACAGGCCGTGCGAGACGGCGTTGCCGGCGTTGTAGCGGGTCTCGCGGGCCCGGTGGACCGAACCCTCGTTGCCCTTGATCGCGATCGTGACGCCGGCCGCGTCGAGGGCCGCGGCGTTCTGCATCCGCGCGCCCCGGGTCTCGAGATTGCCCGGCAGGTTGGAGATCGGGTTCAGCAGCACCGGCACGTCGGCGGCGGCGATCTGATCGGCGACCAGCCAGCCTTCCTCGGCGCCGTCGAGGATGATCTTCACCCCCTCCTCGCGGGCGAGGCGAAGCACCTGCTGGATGTCCGAAGCGCGCCGCGCGGTCACGATCAGCGGCATCGTCCCGTTGGCGACCGGGATCAGCGCCTCCAGATCGGCGCGCGACAGGCTGAGGTCGCGCAGCCCGGCGCGGTCGTAGGCGGCGCGGTTGCGGGCGTAGAGGCGGACCTCGGCCAGGGTTTCCTTGAACTGGGTGAACTGGGCCCCGCGGGCGCCGCCGGCGATGCCGGCGCCGGCCTCGCCGAAGGGCGCGACCATGGCCACGCGCGGCTTGACCAGGATGTCGGTCCCGGCCGCCAGATGGATGATCGCCGCCTGACCGGCGAACAGGCCGGGCGACTGCAGCCCGCCGGCGCCGACGCCGGCGAAGTCGCTGTCGTCGTGATGATGGCCGCCGCCCCCGCCGCCGGCGTGGCTGGGCACGACGATGGCCCGGGTGATGCCGCCGAGACGGGCCACCGGCAGGGTGAAGGACCAGGGATCCAGACCGTAGCTCACGTCGAACGAGGCGCTGATGGAATTGGCGCCGTTGGACAGGTCGTCCGAGCCGCCGACGGACGAGATCTCCGAGCCGCCGAGACCGCTGTCGACCGCGACGAAGCCGGGGGTCACGACCTTGCCGCGGGCGTCGATGACGCGGGCGCCGGACGGGGCGGCGCCGGTTCCGACCGAGACGACGCGGCCGTTCTCGATCACCACCACGCCGTTCTCGATGACGGACGAGCCGGTCAGCACCCGGCCGCCGGTGATGGCGGTCAGGGACTGGGCGAGGGCGGGGGTGGACAGCGCGGCCATGCAGGCGGCGCCGAGGATGAGGTTCCTGAGGCGCATCAGCGGGCTCCCTGCACAACGTTGGCCGCGGACAGGCCGAAGCCCGGCTGGCCCAGTTCAAAGTCGGACAACGGCTGATAGGCCGGGTTCATCCGGTCGAAAGTCAGGGCTCCGTCGATGAAGACCTGGTCGGCGCGGGCGTAGACGCTGAACGGATTGGCGCTCCAGATCACCACGTCGGCGCGCTTGCCCGCCTCCAGCGATCCGGTCTGGTCGGCGATGCCCAGCGAACGGGCCGGGTTGAGCGTGATCCAGCTGATCGCCCGCTCCTCGGGGATGTTCATGCCGATGCGGCGCCCGGCGGCCAGGGCGGCCGCGGCCTCCTGGTTGAGACGCTGGGTCAGTTCGGCGTCGTCGGAGTGGATGACGGCGCAGGAGCCCTGCGGCGCATCGACCAGCGCGGCGTTGGCCTCGACCGCGTCGAGCGCCTCCATCTTGAAGCCCCACCAGCCGGTCCACATGTCGGCGCAGATGCCCTCGCGGGCCAGCAGCGGCGCGACCTTGTAGGCCTCGATGGCGTGGTGGAAGGCGGTGATGCGGAAGCCGAACTCCCGCGACAGGTCGATCATCATCGCCATCTCGTCGGCGCGGTAGCAGTGGTTCTGCACCAGGATCGAGCCGTCCAGCACCCCGGCGAGGGTCTCGTTCTGCAGGTTGCGGGTCGGCGGCGAGCCCTCGCCGTCCTCGCGCCATTTGTCCCATTTGGCGCGGTATTCCTGGGCGGCGATGAAGGCGGCGCGATAGCCGGCCATATTGCCCATGCCGGTGGCCGGCGACTGGTTGCGGCCGCCGTAGACCCGCGACGGATTCTCGCCGCAGGCCATCTTGAGCCCGTAGGGGGCGCCGGGCATCTTCATGCCCTGCATGGTCACCGAGGGAATGTTGCGGACGGTGACGCCGCGGCCGCCGAACAGATTGGCCGAGCCGGGCAGGATCTGGAGGGTGGTGACGCCGCCGGCGCGGGCGGCGTTGAAGCCGGGGTCCTGGGGCCAGAGACTGTGCTCGGCCCAGACCTGGGCGGTGTTGGGACTGGTGGCCTCGTTGCCGTCGCTCATCCCCGAGACGCCGGGCGACGGGTAGACGCCGAGGTGGGAGTGGGTGTCGATGACCCCGGGGGTCACGAACCGGCCGCGGGCGTCCACGACGCGATGGCCGCCGGGGACCGCGGTGGAGGCGTCCCCGACCGCCGCGACCCGACCGTCAGTGACGATGACGACGCCGTTCTCGATCCTTTGACCGGCGCCGGTGAAGACCGTCCCCCCGACGATGGCCATGTTCTCGCGCGGCAGGCCGCGGTAGGTCGAGGGGAAGGGATCGGGGTTGGCGGCGGAGTCGAGGCCGCGCGCCAGGGCCGTGCGGTCGTCGCCGTCGGAGGCGTTGTCGTCGGCGGACGATCCGGCGTCCCCGGTGGTGGCGCAGGCCGCGAGGGCCAGGGAACCCGCGAGGGCGCAGGCGAGGGCGGCGAGGCTGGAGCCCCGCAAGGCGTGAAGTCTCATCGGACGCTCCCCTTTTGCGCCCGGTCCGGAAGTGGGGGCGCGAGTCGGGCGGATTACAAAAGGCTCCGGCGCGCCGCGTCAAAGCCGGAAACATTACAAACCGGTAAGGCGGGCCCAAAGCGCCTCTTGCAGGGGACGGCGCCGGGCATCCCGTGAGGCGCGGCATCGCCGCCGCCCCTCGATCCGGGGATATCCTGCGGTTTTCGCGGGAGGCGTTTTTCCCTTGCTCCGGCCGTGCCGCTGTGGGGGATAGACCCATGCGCAGACTCGCGATCATCGGCGGACTTCTCGGCGCCCTCGCCGTGACGCTGGGCGCCTGCCAGTCGACGCAGGATCTGATGCGCGGGCGGATGACCGCCGAGCCGGACGCGCTGAACGACCTGGCGCTGGAGCAGACGCTGCGGGGGCGCGGCGCCCTGCTGTTCGCCTTCGGGGATTTCGGCGGCCTGGACACCGACGCCATGGAGACGGTGGCCGTGCCGTGGCGGTTGACCTCGGCGGCGCTGGTGCTGGCCCGGTCTCCCGACGACGTGTCCCCGGCGGCCCTGCGCCGGATCATGGCGGGCTACGGCTTCCTGCAGCCCGTGAGGATCGTCAACTGGCCCGCCGGGCCGAACGCGCCTCCGGAGGGCGGGAGTCTGGGCGTCACGCTCGGGGTCGCCCGCCGCAGTCTGCCGCCGCTCGAACTGCAGATCGGCAACATCGGCTGCGCCGCCTGCCATGCCGCGCCGGTCTATGACGACGAGGGGCGACCGGCGCCGGACCAGGTCTGGCTGGGCGCGCCCAATCCGTCGATCAATCTGGAAGCCTATACGCACGATGTGTTCGCCGCCCTGCAGGCCGGCATGGATCGGCCGGACGCCCTGATCGAGGCCGCGCGGCGTCTGCACCCCGGGATGAGCCGGCGGGAAGTCCAAGCCCTGCGCAGCGTCGTCGTGCCCCGGGTGCGGGCGCGCATGGCGCAGATTGATCCGGCGGAGGGCCCGCTGCCATTCTCCAACGGCTTGCCGGGCGCGACCAACGGGGTCGCGGCGCTGAAGCTCCAGCATGGCCTGCTGGCGGGCGACGCCGATGCGCGGGCGCGGGAGACCGGATTCACCTCGATTCCCCATCTCGCCGATCGCAGCTGGCGCAGCGCCCTGCTGTGGGACGGCGCCTACGCGGCGCCGGGTCAGGCCCGGTTCCGGCCGATGACGTCGCGCGATCTGAACGACGCCCACCGCGACGCCCTGGCGGCGATCACCGCCTATTTCACCGTGCCCAGCATGGGGGTTTCGGGCCGGCAGGCGCGAGCCGCCGTCCCCGAGGTTCAGGCGGCCTGGCGGTTCATCGAGACTGTGCGGCCCCAGCCTTTCCCCGGCCCCGTCGACGGGCCCCGCGCCGTCGCCGGTCAGGCCGTCTACGCCCGCCACTGCGCCAGTTGTCACGGAACCTATCAGGAGACGGACGCCGGACCGCGCCTGTCGAGCTTCCCCAACCAGGCGGGAGACATGGGCACAGACCCCAGCCGGGCCCGGGTGATGGACGCGATCCTCGTCGATCGGATCAACGCCTCGCCGTTGCGCGATTCGATTTCGGCGAGCCGGACGGGCGTCTATGCCGCGCCGCCGCTGACCGGCCTGTGGCAGTCCGCCCCCTATCTCCACAATGGCTCGGTGCCGAGCTTGGCGGCGCTGCTCGGCCTTGAGGCCCGCCCGGCCCGCTTCCGCGTCGGCGGCCACGCCATGGACCTGCAACGGGTCGGCGTCGCCTATCCTGAAGGGCACGCGCCCTACTCGGCGCCGGAGTGGGTCGATACGAATCTGCCGGGCCTCGGCGCTGACGGCCATGAGGCGCCGTTCACCAGCCTGGGTCGCGAGGAGAAGCTGGACCTGCTGGAGTATCTCAAACGCCTCTGATCAGGCGATCAGGTCGCTGATCGGGCGCCGCGCGGGCGCAGGCAGGGCGCCCTGCGGAGGCTGGCCGAGGCGGAACACCGTCACCAGCCGCGTCCCCTCGGGCCGGCCGAAGCGCGCCGCAAGCGCGGCCTCCGCCTCCGGATCATCGGCCAGCACCGTCATCGGCGCGGCGGACAGACCCAGCCGGGTCATCTCCAGCCAGACCCTGTGCCAGCGGCGGCCGGTGTCGAACGGCGGTTCGTCCGCCGGGCGGTGGAAAAGGGCGACCGCGGCGGCGCTGCGCACCACCTCCGCCTCGCCGGTGAGGGCGCCGGCAAATCCCAATCCGTCCAGCGCCTCGAATACGCCCGGCCGCAGCACGACGCCGGCGGCGAAGGCTTCCACGCCGGACATGGTCATGGCCTCGGCGTTCAGCCCGTCGACCGCCCAGAACGGGTGTCGGCGCGAAAGTCGCATCCATGTCAACAGCTCGGCGCGGAAGCCCCGGCGGCGGAACCCGGCGAGGCTGGCGACGTCGTTCAGCTCTGCGACGGCGGCGATATCGGTCGCGTCGGCCAGGAGGGTCAGGTCAGGCGCGGCGGTCGCCAGCGTCTCCAGCACGCCGGCCGGCGGCGGCGATGCGAACCGCCCCCGCCAGGTGCGGCGTGTGCGCAGGAAGGGCGCCAGCGGGTCCGGCTCGACCGACCCCGTCGCCCGCAGCCGCGCGATCTCGTCGCCTGTCCCCGTCCCGACGGCGAAGCCCAGTCCCCGCGCCGCCGCCGCCAGCAGGAAGCCCTCGACGGCCGCACCATGGCTGGCCGCCCGATCGCGCCCGCTCGGGTCGCCGACCGGCAGGATCCGTCCCTCGGCCTGCAGCACCGCCACCGTCCCCGCGTCTATCCGGCGCCAGCAGGTCGGCTGGATGTTGTGCACGCTCGGCGACAGGGCGGCGTCGGCCACGATCCGGGCGAACAGATCGGGAGTCATGTCAGGGCCTTGCTGAACAGGTGGGTGCGATGCAGCCGTTCGGCGCCGAGCCGCTCCATCTGCCTCAGGCTGGCGCCGTTCACGTCCGCGATCCACGTCACCCCGCACTCGCGATAACGCCCCTTCTGCAGCGCGCCGACGATGCGCCAGAGCATGGCCGCGTTGACGCCCTTCCCCTGCTCTTCCGGCAGGACCGAGTACAGAATGACGACCGCGCGGCGGGGCGCGACCAGGGTCCGCAGCCACGCGCCGAGTGCCCTGGGACCATAGGTCGCCCCGGCGGCCTTCACGAAGGGGTTCAGGTCGGGGATGCATATCGCCACACCCGCCGGCCGGCCGCGGTGATGGATCACGGCCGAGAGCGCCGGATTGATGATCCACATCATCTCCCCGGCCTGAAACTCGAACTCCTCGGCCGTCAGCGGCACGAAAAGCGGGTTCGCGTCGAAACCGCCGTTCAGACACTGCCGCGCCTCCTCCATCCGGATCCTGAAACGCCGCCGGTCGATCGGGGCGAACGTCCAGTCGGGCGACTCCAGGATCGCCTTCGCACCCGGCGTCAGCAGGGCGTCGCGGTTCGCGTGACCGGGCTGGAAGCGGAAGGTCGACATCGGGAAGCTGCGAACATAGCCCAGCCGCTCCAGATGCCCGGCCAGCCAGGGCGGCGACCAGACCATGTCGGTGAAGGGCGCGTGCTCGAAGCCGTCGGTAAGCAGACCCATCTGCTGCATCGCCGTCAGGCTGAAGGGTCCGGCCGCCTCGGTGTCTCCGTGGCGCCGGGCGAAGGCTTCGATGGCCTCGAAAAGCAGGGCGATGGCGTCCGCGTCATCGGCGGCGTCGAGGAAGCCGAAGCTGGTCCGCGACAGACTGTGACGGGCGTTCGAGGCCGGATGGCGATGCGCCGTCGCCCGCGCGACCGGGCGACCGTCGCGCAGCACCACCAGCGCCTCCAGCGTCCCCCCGCCCTTCAGCAGCGGATTCCTCGCCGGATCGAGCTGCCGCTGCAGATCCGGTTTCATCGGCGACACATAGGGCGCGTCCCGCGGATAGACCTCGAACGGGACCCGGAAGAAGAGGTCGAAATCATTCCGGACCAGCGTCAGGCTCATGCCGCGTCTCCCGCCTCGCTCTTCGCCACCACCGCCGCCAGGGTCCGGAACAGCGCCAGCGACCGCTCGTCGTCCTCGGGCAGGGCCGATCCGGCCAGGCCGACGAGGGCGATCTTCAGCGGCCGTTCGAGGATGAGCATCGCATGGGTCGCCGCATGCCGGTGCAGCAGGTCGATCATCTGCTCCCGTCCTTCGCGGGTCGCTTCGTCGCTGTCCCGTTCGAGGCGCGCCAGCACCGCGAGCCTGTCCGTCCCGAAGGCTTCCAGCAGACGGGCGGGACTATAGGCCGCCAGGTCATCCCCTTCGGCCAGAACGAGCCCCTGAAGCGGCGCGGCCCTCGAGGCCGAGGCGAGAAAGCCCTTGAGGTCCGAGACGTCCGCCTCCACCAGGGCCAGATCGAACCGTCGGCGCTTCTGCTCGCCGCCGCCCGAACGCAGGCGCAGCAGGACCGACAGGGTCAGCAGGGCAGAGACGGTCACCCCGACCACGCCGCCGGCCTCCAGCAGGGTTTCCGGCGTCCGCAGCCGCAGCAGGGCGGCGCCCAGCAGCAGGGCCGTCGCGCCCGCCAGCGCCAGCTCCTTGACGGTGTCGATCCAGCGCTGCGGCCCTGCGGCGCCCCCTGCCGCGGCATAGGCGAGGCCCAGCATGCCCAGGGCGCTGAGCCCGACCTCGCCGAACAGGCCGAAGTCCGTCAGCACCAGCAGGCCCGCCAGCAGCAGCGCCCGCGCATAGGAATCCAGCGTGGCGTTCTCCATCGGCGCCAGGGTCTTGCGGTCGCGGAACAGGACCAGGGCCAGGACCAGCGAGAGGGCGGCCGGCACATAGACGGCGAGGCTGAAGGCCTGCTCCATCCCCGCCCCGACCAGCAGGGCGGCCAGCAGGCCCAGAACGGCGCCGCCGGCGACAACGGCCTTCAACGGCAGGGGCGCATGTCGCCGCAGCAGGATTTCCGCCAGCACCAGCGCGCCCAGCGGCAGGGTGCAGGCCAGCGCCAGGCTGGCGAGCCCGAAGCCGCCCATGCCCGTCGCCACCGCCAGCGAACGGCAGGCGTAGAACACCCCCGCCAGGCCGAACACCAGCATCAGCACCGTCTGCACGGTGGACCGCGCCGGGCGCCGGACCAGGACGGCGGCCACCGACAGCGCGCCCAGCGCGCCGAAGCCGTCCACCAGCATCTGGAAGTCGGCGGCGGTGGTCATGCCAGCAGGCGCTTCATCAGCCGCCGGACAAGCCGGCGCTTCAACCAGGCCAGCGGGGCGGGCAGCGGTCGCTCCACCCTGGCGTCCCGCATATTGAGAAACCAGCCGCGGAAGTCGGTTCGCGTCCGGCGTCCCATCAGCAGCGCCAGGGCCTCGCCGGCCATCAGGGCCCCGGCGGTGACGACCATGGGGGCGAAGCTCATCCGCTTGCGCCGGCCCGCTGCCATTTCCGCCGCCGCCTGCAGATCGACATGGGCATGGGAGGAGGAGTGGGTCAGCACCGACTCGATCTCCTTCATGAAGGCCTCTGCGGCCTGTTCCGCCGTGATCTCGCGCCAGGGCACGCCCACCGTCGGATAGCCCAGTCTCTCCTCCGGCCGCGGGTCCCCCGGCCGGACCAGGACGACGGAGGGCAGGGGCGAGGCCCAGGCGTCGATCACCGTCGCGCCGGCGCGCCCCGCGACGCGATACAGCTCGACCGTCGCCGCCACGTCGTCGCAGCCGTTGACGATCACCGGATAGTCGCGCGCCAGCCGCTCCAGCTGGTCCGTCCAGTCGCCGCCCAGCACCTCCAGCCGCAGGTCGGGGTTGATCTTCAGCAGCCCCTCGGCCGTCACCTCCGCCTTGGGACGATCCACGGTGTCGGTGAAGGCGAACAGCTGGCGATTGAGGTTCGACACCTCGAACATGTCCAGGTCGGCGATGGCGATCCGGCCCACGCCCGCCCTCGCCAGGATCTGCACGCAGGCCCCGCCCATGCCGCCGACGCCGGCGACGAAGACCGCGCCGTCGCGCAGCCGGGCCTGCTCTTCGGCGCTGACGAAGCCGAGGTTGCGGGTCGTCAGTTCGTCGTAGAAGGGCCGGGTCATACGGGGTCTCTCCAGGGCCTCAGCACGCCCCACGGACGACCGGCCGACAGCCAGTGGACCAGGGGCAGGAAGACCATCCGCGCGGCCATCAGCAGCGCCACCCCGCCCAGCCCCATCGCTGTCGTCGGCGGCGCGACCTTGCCGAGGTAGCGTCCGGCCGCCGCCATATCGATCCGCCCCAGCTGCAGCAGGTCGTCCCCGCGCCGGTAGTCCAGCCGGTCGCGGCAGAAGGCGTTGTAACGCTCCATACGATGCGGTGCGGCCATTTCGAAGGTCTTCTTCAGGGCGTCGGAGCCGCCGGTATAGGCGTCGCTGACGACAAAGGTCGCCTCGTCGAACCCGGCCTCCCCGCCGACCCCGAACGCCGCGCGGTGGCGCGCCATGATCTGCCGGGCCAGGGTCAGGTGATCGAAGCTGCGCCGGCTGCCGGGCCGGGGCGACGGGAAGACTTCGGAAAAGGTCTCGGCCACCATGCCGACCACCGCCGGCACCTGGCTCACATTGGACACCCACAAGGCGCGACCCTGCCCGGTCAGGAACATCAGCACGCAGGTCAGGCCGTACAGGGTCGATGTCAGGCCCCGTCCCCGCAGCGCCGGATCAACCACGACCAGTCCCAGATGCATGACCCACGTCGGCCGCCCCGCCAGCTCCACATCCAGCAGGGACAGGACGTTGAACGCCACGGGCCGCTCCCGGTCCGATCCGGAGGATTTCTGGTAGACGACGGTGATGACGCAATTCTTCAGCCGCTCGACGTCCCCGCCCAGCACGCCGTAGGCCAGTTCGTCCGGCCCCAGGGCCCGCCCCGCCACCAGGCGCAGGTCGGCGACGAGCTCGCCCAGCGGCCCGGCCGCCAGCGCCACGCCCGGCCGCTCGACCATACGGACCGTCAGGCCCCGCCCGGATCGCCAGCGCAGGTTTATCATTCACCACTCCAGCCGGGTCCGCACCGGACGATCGAGCAGTGCATCATCGCCCGCCCGTTGTCGTCAACGATGGTCGCGGCTTCACAGACAATCCGGCGCCGGAACAGGCCTGACCGGCGACACCGGGGCGGCATCCGGGCCGGAATTCCATCGCCGCTCACGCAACACAACCGCTCACTGTTTCCGGCCATCGCAATCGCGACCAAGGACTCCGGAAGAGCGACAGTCGCCCCCCCGGGGCCGGTTACTGACCTTCCACGCGCAGGGACTTCCACTTGACAGATCGGCAGGCTGCGCCTGCTAATGATGTCCATGTACATCTGGTAAGGTGCGATCATGATTGTCGCCTTTCTCGCCTTGGGCATGCTTGTTCAGGACCCGCCGCTGCCAGGGGCCGTGCTTGACGACGTGGTGGTCACACACGCCCGGGAAGCTCGGCCGCCCTACGATGTCGCGGGCGACTTCATGACCTACTGCTACGACGCGAACCGTCTGGAGGGCCGGGCGCGAAGTCCGGAAGGCGTCGGCCTCTGGGAGGTCCTGGATCGGGAATCGGCGTCCCGTCTGGGCCTGTCCTCGACCGGGCAGGCGTATATGCTCGATTCAGAGCGCATCAAGCTTGTCCTCTTGATCGAGGAAGGCAGCGGGCCTGGAAGCCGTCGGCAGCACAGCTGCACCCTCACCGCGATGGGCGGGCATGACCCGCGCTCGATCGAGTCGGATATGGCGCGGCTCATGGGACGCAGCGGGGCCTCCGGCTTTACGAGGCACAGCGACATTTTTCCGACGTTCGAAGGCTGGAGACAAACGGCCTGGAGCGCAATTCCGCAACGCGGCAGCAGGGATTGGCGCGTGTTTGGAGACAGCCCCGAAAGCTTCGTCGTCGCGATCGCGCCCCGGTTCTACAGCCGGTCCTCCTGGGTCGTCACCGAATTTCGCAGCCGCGAGGACGAGGGCGTACCGACCAGTGCGATCAAGCTCACCTATTTCTTCAGGCCTTGAGGCGGCGGAGGTGCGGTTTGGTCGCCTCGCCGTTTGAGTGACCGCTCCTCCCCAGTCGTTGCGCCGGCGGCGCGTCTTCTTTCCGCGCCGGCTTCACACCATCAGCCGCTTCATCAGCTCCGCCGTCGACGGGTCCAGTCCCGCCGAGGGCTCGCCCGCGGCGACATCGGCCAGAATCGTCTTCGCCAGAACCTTGCCCAGTTCCACGCCCCACTGGTCGAAGCTGTTGATGTCCTGGATCACGCCCTCGACGAAGGTCTTGTGCTCATAGAGCGCAATCAGGGCGCCCACCGCCTCGGGCGAGAGGGCGTCCAACAGGATGGTCGTCGACGGGCGGTCGCCGGGAAAGCTCCTGTGCGGGGCCAGACGGTCGGCCTCGGCCTCGTCGGCGCCCCCGGCGATCAGTTCGGCCCGTGCGTCCTTCTCCGTCTTGCCGACCATCAGCGCCTGGGCCTGGGCAAGGGCGTTCGACCACAAGGGGGCGTCGCCCTCGCGCGCGTCCATGGCGCTGTCCGAGGTATGGCCGACGACGATGAATTCGGCCGGCACGACCTGCGGCCCCTGATGGATCTGCTGGAAAAAGGCGTGCTGGCCGTTGGTGCCCGGCTCGCCGAACACGACGGGGCCGGTCGCCATGTCGACGGGCGAACCGTCGCGCTTCACCCGCTTGCCGTTGGACTCCATCTCCAGCTGCTGCAGGAAGGCCGGCAGCCGGCGCAGGCCGTGAGCATAGGGCGCCACCGTGCGGGCGGTCCGGCCGCGGCCCTCGACGTTGTAGATCTGGGCCATGGCCAGCAGGACCGGCGCGTTCCGCTCCGGATCGGCGGTGAGGAAATGCTCGTCCATCGCCCGGGCGCCGTTCAGGACCCGCTCGAACACATCCCAGCCCAGCGCCACCGCCACGGACAGGCTCACGGCCGACCACAGCGAATACCGGCCGCCGACCCAGTCGCGGAAGGCGAACGTGCGGCCGCAGCCCCAGGCCTCCGCCTTGTCGGGGGCCGCCGTCACGCCGACCAGATGATGAACCATCCGCTTGGGCGACAGGCTTTCCGCCAGCCAGGCCTTGGCCAGCTCGGCGTTGGCCAGGGTTTCCTGCGTCGTGAAGGTCTTGGACACGACCACCACCAGCGTGGTTTCGGGGTCCAGCCCGGCCAGGGCCTCGCCCATGTCGCGCGGATCGATATTGGCCACGAACCTCAGGTCGATGACGGGCTCCAGCGGCCGCAGCGCATCCCACAGCAGGCGCGGCCCCAGATCCGAGCCGCCGATGCCGATGTGGACGATGGCGGTGAACGGCTGTTTGGTCCCCCCCGTCTCGGCCCCCGAACCGATGTCGGTGGCGAAGGCGGCCATGGCCTTGCGCGCTTCGGCCACCTCGGCGGACACCGGTTCGCCCAGCGCCCGGAAATCGGCGTCGTCGGCGGCCCGCAGGGCCGGGTGGAGGACAGCGCGTCCCTCCGTGTTGTTGACCGCTTCCCCGCCGAACAGGGCGTCGCGCCGTCCCTCGACGTCGCAGGTGCGCGCCAGATCCAGGGCCGCCTCAAACCCCTCGGCGCTCCACGCCTGTTTCGACAGGTCCAGATACAGGCCCGCCGCCTCGACACCCATCCGCTCCATACGACCGGGGTCGATGGCGAACTGGTGGACGATGCGTCCGTCGGCGTCCATGCGGGCGACGGCGCGCAACATGTCGAGGGCCTGGGATCGGGCGGTCATCGGGCGAGCTCGAAAGTCGGAGGGGTAAACCCTCGTTTACGGGTGTGGAGTAAGCCGGTTCAACGCCGAATCCGCGATTCGGCAAAACTAATGAGGTCTGCCATGTCCTGCGGCGTCGCCCTGGCCGTCTCCCTGCTGCTCACCGATCCCAATGTGGCCATGGCCGCGGCGCAGCCGTCGGCCGCCGCCGGGGCGCCGGCCTCGGTCGCCGGCGAGCCCCTGTTCGCGGACATTGTGGCCCGTTCCGGCGCGCTCCGAAGCGTCGTTCGCGGCTGGCTCGAGGCCGGCGTGATGGACCAGGCCGATTTCGCCGCCGGGTCCGCCTTCAGCGGCTTCCGGGCCGAGGCCGTCGAACTCGCCGCCCGCGACATGCAGGGACATCTGATCCTCAAGGAGCGGGGAACCGACGGCGACCTGAAATGCATCCTGCGCGGCATTTCCGAGGACATCCCGGTCAAGATCGCCGCCGTCGAGGCCGCCGCCACCCCCGCCGAACGCCGCGTGGCCCTGGATGAGCTGGCCTATCTGCTCAATGACAACGTCGAAGTGATCACGGCGCCCCCGCAGCCGGCGGTGTAGGCAGCCGTTCCCTCTCGATCCGGAGAAGGTGGTCGCAAAACCCGGCCTCAGGATCGGATCCTTCTCCCATTGGGAGAAGGTGCCCCGTAGGGGCGGATGTGGGTCGGCTGCGTCCATCGGCGCAAGCCGCCGTTCCGAACAGCGACGCGGCTTCGCCGAATGCCTCCGCCCGGCCCACACCCTTTCGCCTTGCCGATCGCTTCGCTCCCGGAGGCTCAAGCCCTCTCCCAACGGGAGAGGGGATGTATGCGAGCTGAGGCGCCCAGCCCCCTACGGCCAGTCCTCCGCAACTCCCGCCGGCAAACCCGCGTCCTCGCGCCACGCCTCCCGATTGGACTCCAGCGTGACCGCATCCAGGTCCGGCGTTGGATGCAGCCGGCCCGCCTCGTCCCACAGCCCGGAGGTCCAGCCATACCGGCTCGCCCAGGCCCGGTCATGCGCCGCCGTCTCCGGCGTCAGGTTCGCCTCGCGCCAGGCCAGCACGAACCCGAGATGCCACAGCGGCGTCTGATCCATCGGCCCGCCCCGCATCGCCTCGGCCAGTTTCGTCGCCAGCAGCCGCGTCTCTTCCAGCCGCTGTTCGAACTCGACCATCCTGCGCTCTGCATAGCGCTCCCAGCCCTCCACGGGCTCCGGCTCCGGATCGGGCCTTTCGCGCCTCTCCCACCCCTCCGACGCGCGGCGCCGCCACAGGTTGGCCAGGCCGACGTCATACCGCCGGGCCAGCGAGGCCGCCGTCTCTCCGGCCTCCCAGGCCCGGCGCACCTCGCTCCAGGTGTCGTCAGACCGGAGTTTTCGCAGCCGTCCCCCATTCATGGCTGCAGGCTGCGCCGCCGGTGCGCCAGAATCGGTCGCCCTCCCGCAACCGCTTGTCCGCCCCGGACGGTCAGGCGCCCGCCGCCGCCGTCTCCCTGAGAGCCTCCACCACCACCCCCTCGGTCAGCAGCTGCGGCAGGACCCGCGGCTCGGCCGCGCCCGGCGAATACAGCAGATACAAAGGCACCCCTGACCGTCCGTGCCGCTGCAACTCCGCGGTGATGGCGTCGTCGCGCCGCGTCCAGTCGCCAACCAGATAGACCGCGTTGCTGCGCTCCATGGCGGCCTTCACCCCCGCCGAGGTCAGCGACGTCCGCTCGTTGATCTTGCAGGTGACGCACCAGTCGGCGGTGAAATTCACCAGCACCGGCCGACCCTCGGCCAGGCCCGCCTCGACGGCCGCGTTCGACCAGGGCGCGCTGACCGGTCCGGCCCCCACGGCCTGGCGCGACGCTCCGGCTTCCGCCGCCGGAACCCGCGCCGCAAGGACCAGGACGGCGCCCGCCAGCAGCAGGGCGGCGACGCCGGCGGTCAGGTGGAGACGGCCGCGCCGCCCGGATCCACGCTCCGTCTGCGCCCCGCCCAGCAGCCAGGCGCCCAGCGCCAGCAGCAGGCCCGCGACGAACAGCAGGCCCAGCGCCTCGGCCCCGCTCTGGCGGCTGAACACCCAGGCCAGCCAGAGGGCGGTCCCGTACATGGGGAAGGCCAGCAGACCCTTGAGTCGCTCCATCCACGGGCCCGGCCGCGGCAGTTTCGCCAGGACGCCGGGCGTCAGGCTGACCACGACGAAAGGCAGGGCGAGGCCGAGGCCGAGGCCGAGGAAGACCAGCAGCGCCATCGGCCACGGCATCAGCAGCGCCGCTCCAAGCGCAAAAGCCATGAACGGCGCTGTGCAGGGGGCGGCCACGACGACCGCCAACGCCCCGGTGAAGAACGCGCCCAGGCCGCCGGGCAGGCGCGCCAGCGGTCCTGATCCCGCCCCCTGCAGCCCGGCCCCGATGTGGAAAACGCCGGACAGGTTCAGCGCCACCGCCAGCATCAGCAGGGCCAGTCCCGCCGTTATCGGCGGCGACTGCAGCTGGAAGCCCCAGCCGACCGCCTCGCCGGCCGCCCGCAGGGCCAGCAGCACGACCGCCAGAAGCAGGAAGGCGCCCAGAACGCCTGCGAGGAAGGCCAGGCCGTCGCGACGGGCGTGGCGCGGGTCGTGGGCCGAAGCCGCCAGCGCCGCCGCCTTCATCGCCAGGATTGGAAACACACAGGGCATCAGGTTCAGGATCAGCCCGCCCAGAACGGCGAACAGCACCGCCTGGAGGAAAGTCGCCACGCGGGTCCCCGGACCGCCTTCCGGCCCCGCCGGCGCCTCGTCCGCCGCCGCGGCCAGCGCGCCCGACCCGCGCGTTCCGGGGAGGGGCGCGCCCGGTTCGGCCCGGATATCCCAGGCGCCGTGACCCGTGACCAGCACGCCCCCGACGGGGGCTGACAGGCCGGCGGCCTGGGTCTCGCCGCCGGGGCGCAGGGTGAGCGTCAGCCCCTGCGGACCCCATTCTCCGGTCTGGACGGCCGGGTGGTCGATGATCCCGCCCTCGAAGGGGAAGAAATAGCTCGGGCCCGGGTCGCGGCCGGCCAGCGGCCCGCCGGCGGCCGTCAGCGTCAGCGCGCCGTTCTGCAACGCCATCCTCGCTTCGACGCCGGCCGGTCGCGGGGCGGTCTCCAGCACCGCCGTGATCGCTGCGCCATGGCGCGCATCGGGCGGCGCGGCCCCCTCCCGCACCCGCAGGTCCAGCCTCAGGGTCAGTTCGTCCGGCACGCACATCTCGGCGCTGCACACCAGGAACAGCGCCCTGACGGTCAGGGGCACGACCGTCCCCGGCTGCGCCGACGCCGGAATCTCGACCGGGACCGGCAGATAGACGACGCCGGAATAGCCGTAGTTCATCAGGCCGGAGAGCCGCTGCCGCTCGGGGACCGGCCAGACGATCTCGCCGGCCCTCAGCCCCTGCGGCAGCGTCCAGGCCAGGGTCGTGGCCCCGCCTGAATCGCCGGGATTTCGCCAGTAGGTGTGCCAGCCCGGCTGGATGGCCTGTCTGACCGCGACGACCGCCGTCGATCCGGGGGCCGCCCAGGCGGACATCGGCACGAGCTCGGCCTCGATCCGCTCGGTCCGCTGCGGGCCCGACGGCGTCGTTCCCTGCGCCATCGCCCCCGCCGGCCACAGGAAAAGGGCCAGCAGGATCAGCAGTCTTGCGAAAGGGGTCACGCAGCCTCCGGAACGGTCTGGCGGACCTTAGCCGCTTGAACCCGCTTCCGTCATCGTCCTGGCCAGTGACGCGGCGTCGCGGCGTCAGCGCGGAACGGCGTCGACCAGCACTTCGGTGCGGCGCCGCATGGGCTCCTGCACGCCGCCGCTCGGGGCCGCGCCCTGGTCGCCGACGGCCTCGATGTCAAACACCGGCGCGGGCCAGCCGGCCGCCGTCAGCGCTTCGGCCACGGCCAGCGCCCGCCGCTCGGACAGGCTCTGGTTGGCCGTCGCCCCGCCCCTCGCATCCGCCAGGCCGACGACCTGCACCTTGCGGATGTTGCAGGTCTGCAGCTGCGCCGCCGTCATGCCGATGGCCTGCCGCGCCGGCTCCGTCAGCCGCGCCTCGCTGTCGGCGAAATAGATCTCGAACCGCTTGGCGATGCAGGGCGACGGCTCCGCGACGATCGCCTCCCGATCCATGAACCCCGCCCCGGCGCACCCGGACAGGCCCACGGCGCCCGCAATGCCGGCGATCCTGATCAACCGTTTCATATCCAACCCCTGTCACCCGCGAAAAGGGCGGCCCGCCTTCCGACGAACCGCCCTGAACATTCACAACGGCGCGCGCCTAGTAGCGACGCTGGCCGTTCTCCCAGTAGCATTCGCTCTGACGGCCATCGTAGCAGTAATAGTACCGGTTCTGGCTGTCGCGGTAGCGTTGCTGGTTGGCCCGGTCCTGGGCGGAGCCGCGCACGGCGCCGGCGACGCCGCCGACCGCCGCGCCCAGCACAGCGCCGCGTCCGGCGTTGCCGTCACCGACGTTGTTGCCGATGATGGCGCCTGCAACGGCGCCGAGGCCGGCGCCGATGGCGCCCTGACGGACCGTTTCGTTTGAATTGCCGTACTGGTCGGTGGCGCAGGCGCTGACCAGCAGACCGGCGCCGGCGATCGCGATGATTGCCTTGTTCATAGGTATTTCCTTCATCCCTCGGGTTCGCCCCACGGGTGAGAACGCTGGATAAGCGTTGCGGTTCCCGCGATATGATAGAGCTCAGGTCTGCACCAGACTTTCGACCGGCGCTGCGCGGAGGGCGCGACGGCGGTTTCCAGGGTTGAAACGGGGGTTTCCTATGCGTTTTTCCGAACCGGTCCGAATGGCGGACGAGGGCGAGCACAGCCCGGTGTGGGCCCGGTCAAAGCGACGCTCGGGCAATCCGCTGGTGGGCGTCATCGTGACGCTCCTGGCCCTGTTCGGGGTTCTGACGGCCGTCCTCGGCGTCAAGGAACAGTCTCTGGCCGAGGGGGGCGCCATGATGGACGGCTGGATCACCAAGGCTGTCTCGACGGTCCGGGGCGAGGCGCCTCGCGTGGCCGACGAAGCCGTGGAAGCCGCCGGGGCCGCGGCCGGAAAGGCCGGCGACGCTGCGCAGGCCGGGGCGGCGGCGGCTTCCGACGAGATGAAGAAGCAATAGTCACGCTTCTTCCCGTCGGACCGGAACATCGTTCCGGCCGGGACGTTCGGGCGGCATGACTGACACCGCGACGACGGCGAGCGATCCCGCCACTTCGGCCGAGGCCGCCGTTGCAGCGCCTGCGCTGACGCCGCACGTGCCGCTGGGACGGGTGATCATGCTGGTCAACCCGCTTTCGGGCGGCGTCGGACCCAACGCTCTCGACGAGGCGACGGCTATCCTTGCTGACTACGCCTGCGAGGTCACCGTCGTCGCGCTCGAGGGCGGGACGTTCGACGCCCAGATCCAGGACGCCCTCGACGCGCGTCCGGACGCGCTGTTCGTCCTGGCGGGCGATGGCACAGCGGGAACGATCGCTTCACGCGCCGGTCCGGACGGGCCGCTGGTGGCCCCCCTTCCGGGCGGCACGATGAATATGCTTCCCCGGGCCCTATACGGCACGGCCGACTGGAAGGTCGCCCTGCGCCGCGCGCTCGAAGAGGGGGCTCCCCAGAGGGTCGCGGGCGGCGAGGTCTCCGACGGCCAGTTTCGACAGGCCTTCTATTGCGCCGCCATCCTGGGCGCGCCCGCCCTGTGGGCTCCGGCGCGTGAGGCGGTGCGTCTGGGCAAGTTCGGTCTGGCGTGGGGCTATGCACGGCGGGCGCTGAAGCGGGCCTTCTCCGGACGGCTGCACTTCTCCCTGGACGGCCGCCCGGCCCGGCGGGCCGAGGCCCTGGTCCTGATCAGTCCCATGATCTCCAGGGCGATGGAGGAGCATACGGGCCTTGAAGCCGCGGCCATGAACCCCGCCGACGCCCTTGAAGCGTTCCGCCTTGCCGCCCATGCCATATTCGACGACTGGCGCCAGGACCCGGCGGTGACCACCAAGGCGATCCAGCAGGCGACGATCCGGGCGCGGTCCCGGATTCCGGCCGTGATCGATGGCGAACCCGCCCTGCTCCGTCACGAGGCCAGGGTGCGCTTTATCCGGACCGCCTTTCGGGCGCTCGCGCCCAATCCGCCGGCGGCCGAGGACAGTGTCTAGTGGGGCGTATTCTTCAGTTCTCGGATATTCATTTCGGCTGTGAGCACACCCACGCTTGCGAGGCCGCACTTGAATACGCCCATGCGACGGCGCATGACCTTGTCCTCATCACCGGCGACATCACCCAGCAGGGATTCCCCGACGAATTCGAGGCGGCCGGCCGCTGGATCGCCCGCATGCCCGATCCGCGCTTCGTCATCGTCGGCAATCACGATGTGCCCTACTGGAGCCTGATGGCCCGACTGTTCAGCCCGTGGAAGGCGTTTGAACGGGCGACAGGGCATCCCGCCCACGACCACCAGTTTCTCAGCCCCGACATCATGGTGCGAGGCGTGGTGACCGCGCGTGGCTGGCAGGCCCGCCTCAACTGGTCAAAGGGCGTGATAGACCTCGACCAGACCCGCAAGGCGGCGGAAGCCCTGCGCCAGGCGCCGGTCGGGGCCCTGCGGGTGCTCGCCTGTCACCATCCTCTGGTCGAGATGATCGGCACGCCCATGACCGGCGACGTGAAGCGCGGCGACGCCGCCGCCCTGATCTTCGCGGAAGCCGGGGTCGACCTGATCACCACCGGCCATGTGCATGTGCCTTTCGCCCTGCCGATCAGTCTGGGCGACCACTGCTCCTACGCCGTCGGCTGCGGGACCCTGTCCCATCGGGAGCGGGGCGCGCCGCCCAGCTTTAATCAGATTGACTGGGACGCCCGTCACATCACGGTCACCGCCATCGCCTGGACGGGCGACCGCTTCGAACCCAGCCAGACGTGGAAACTGCCGCGCCGTCAGGACACGCGGAAGACCTCCACGGCGCCGGATCCCAACGAGGCCGGGCAAATGGAAAAGGCTGCGGTCTGAGCGACCGCAGCCTTCGCATTCCATCGTATCTGGTCGCTAGATCCGTCGCCCGCGGCCGGTGAAGAAGTGCACCACCAGCAGGATCAGGAAGACGACGAACAGCACATAGGCGATGTTCATCGACAGACCGGCGACGCCGCCGGCGCCGAGGGCGCCCGCAACAAGTGCGAGCACGAGAAAGATGAGGGCCCAACGCAGCATGAGCAGTCCTTCCAAAGCGGTTGTTCCAGCAGGAGCGGCTCACCGCGCCTGCCAGATCAACGTGCGGCGGACCCCGCCGTTCCGCGTCAACGGCGCCGCCGGGCCCCGTGCGACTTCTCGGTGAACGCCGCCGCCACCATCGTGGCCAGAGCCGGGTTCCTCAGGAAGATCCAGCCTCCGGCCAGGGCCGCGGCCGTACCGAGGATGGGCCGCTGGCGGAACAGCATATAGGCGCGTTGTCCGAGGCCCGCGCCTTCCTCGTCCTCGATCTCGTCCTCCGCCTCGCTACGGGCGACGAAGGTGAGGGCGACCGCCAGAGCGACCAGGGCGAACAGCAGGAAGGTGATCGCCGCGGCGGCAAGGGGGACGACGACCAGCTGCAGGGCGTAGAAGATGGTTGCGCCCAGCGCCACAACGGCCACCAGAGCGGCCCCCGCCGCGACCGAGGCCGCGACAGCCTTCTTCACCAGGCCTCTGGCCATCCCTGCGCCGAACATCAGCGGCGGCGACCGGAAAGAAGCAGGCCGAGAACGACGCCGACGCCAAGGGCGATCGCAGTGGACTGCATGGGCCGCTCCTGCACTCGCTCGACGAGATAGCGCTGGGCCTCGTCGAGGCGTTCGCTGGCTTCGTCGTAATATTCCTGACCGCGCACCCGGGCCGTGTCGTAGTAGCCCCGGGCCCGCTCGCGGAGGACGTCCGCCTCTTCCCGCAGCCGGGTCTCGGCTTCGGTCGCCTTGGCCCGGAGACGGGCCTCCGCGGCCGCCGCCTTCTCGCGCAGCCGGGCCTTCTCCTCGGCGCCAAGGACCTTCAGGTCGTCCTTGAGCGTATTAAGGTCGTTCTTCACGGTCGCCCGTGCTGCCTTGGTCGTCGCCATGATGCGCGCTCCGTTCGTCAAGCTTGACGGTTAGATAGAGAACCCTGAGCCGGAACGCCACTGCCGGGTGGCGGTTCCCGCGTTGCAGCATGAACGGCGGTGGCGAACCATCGCATCCCGGCATAGACAGGGAGCATGATCGACTGGCTGTTTTCTCCCGCGCCCACGCCCTCCCTGCCCATCCACGGCCGCAACGAGCGCTTTCCTGTCCGCCGCATTCTTTGCGTGGGCCAGAACTACGCCGCTCATGCGCGCGAGATGGGCCACGCGCGCGCCGAACCGTTTTTTTTCACCAAGCCGGCTGACGCTCTCGTCGTCGATGGCGCAGATCCCGCGTTTCCGACCGCCACGGCCAACCTGCACCATGAAGTGGAGCTGGTCTGCGCGGTCGGGCCGGACGGGACCGTCGCCGGCTGGGCCGTCGGGTGCGATCTGACCCGCCGCGACCTCCAGGCCGCGGCAAAGGAAAAGGGCCGTCCGTGGGACGCAGCCAAGGGTTTCGACCAGTCCGCGCCCTGCGCCCCCCTGACGCTGGGCCCCCTGCCCGATGTGGCGGCCCCGATCGCCCTGTCGGTCAACGGCGAGGTTCGCCAGTCGGGTCGACTCGACGATATGGTCTGGAATCCGGAAGAAATCCTGGCCAAGGCGCGGGAGCTATGGGACGTCCGGGCCGGGGACCTGATCTTTACAGGCACGCCCGAGGGGGTCGGGCCGCTCCGACCGGGAGACCGGGTCGAAGCTTCGATCGGCGGCCTGCAACCCTTGAGCTTCACGGTGGCCCCGCGATGATCCTGCACGGCTACTGGCGTTCCGGCGCCGCCTACCGCACCCGGATCGCCCTGGAGCTCAAGGGGCTGGCCTATGAGCAGAAGGGCGTGGATCTGCGCACCGGAGCGCAGCGGTCCGAAGCGTTCGTCGCCCTCAATCCGCAGGGCATGGTCCCGGCGCTGGAGGTGGACGGCGCTGTCCTGACCCAAAGCCCGGCCATCCTCGAATGGCTGGAGGAGACCCATCCGCAGCCGCCCCTGCTGCCCGGTGACCCCGTCGATCGCGCCCACGTACGCGCCATGGCGGCCCTGGTCGGCTGCGACATTCATCCGCTGAACAACCTTCGCGTCGGCAAGGCCCTGCGAGAGACCTTCGGCGCGGACCAGGCGGCCGTCGACGCCTGGGCCGCCCGCTGGATCGCTCCTGGTTTCCAGGCGCTGGAAGCCCTTGCGGGGCGTCACGGCGGCGCCTGGTGCTTCGGCGACGCCCCGACCCTGGCGGACTGCTATCTGGTCCCGCAGATCTATTCGGCCCGTCGGTTCAACGTCCCGCTGGACCCCTTCCCCCGGCTCCTGGCCATTGACGCCGGGGCCGCCCGCCATCCCGCCTTCATCGCCGCCCATCCGGACCGCCAGCCCGACGCGGACTGAGAGCTAGGCGAGGAAACGCTCCACCGCCGCCATGAACCGGTTCGGCTGGTCGATCATCACCATATGCTCGGCGCCCTCGATCGGCACGAATGCCGCGGGCGTGCGCAGGCGGGCATAGGCGCCGCGGAACAGGCGGTCGGTGCGGCTGCGCGGCGAGGCCTCGTCGGCGCTCCAGCCATAGACCACGGTCACCGGGGCGGTGATGTCGGGCAGCCGTCGGCGGAGATCGACCGTCATTACCTCGTACAGGGACTGGGCCAGCACGCGGCGGTCGCCGCCCTGCCAGCCCAGGGATCCGAACACGGCGTCAGTGGCCCCGCCCAGTTCAAGCCCCAGCTGACGACCGCGCGTGCGCAACGCCTCGTCGCCAAGAAACTGGATCGCCTGATAGGCCAGCTGGGCGATCGGCTCGACGTCGCCGATCGTGGCCTGCGGGCTGATCAAGGCGGGGAAGAAGGGAGAGGAATCCACGACCATGACCCGGCCGATGCGCGTCCCCCCGTCCGCCGCTACGCGCAGCCCGACCTGGCCGCCCATGGAATGTCCGATTATGGCCGGACGCTCGAGGCCCTGTTCGGCGATGTAGCGGCGCACCTCGTCCGCGACCGCCGCCATCACTGCGCCGTTGGCGTTGGCCCCCGCCGGCAGATCGCCGAATCCGCGGATCGAAACCAGATGGAGCCGCCGCTTGCCGGCCAGCCGGTCGGCCACGCCGCGCCAGACCTCCGGAGTCGACGCCAGCCCCGGGACCAGAACCACATCCGCGCCCCGTCCGCGGCTCGTCACCGCTATGCGCCGCGAGCTGAAGCCGGTCTGCGCCCGGACGCCCGGCGCCGCGCTCCACGCCACCGCGCCGCCGATCAATCCACGGAGAATGTTACGTCTTTGTTCCATATCGTCTTCGGGTGAGCGGTTGCGTCCTGACCGCACGGTGGATCCCGATTACGGCGCGACGATGAAGGCTCCCGAATATCTGGGGCTCAATCCGACCCGATCCGGGCGCGGGAAATCGATGACGCCCTCTCGCGTGCCGGTTCGCGCGGCTGAAGCGCCGGATCAGCCCTGGGCGGGGCGCAAGCCTTCAACAGCCGCCTGCTGAACGACCGGACGCCGTTCCCCACCCGCCGAGCGAATGCGGTCGATGCGCGCCTTCTCGGCCTTGAACGCCGCAAGATCGGCCCCGGCCAGGATCGTGCCTTCGGTCGTGCGCACGCCGGCCGGATTGATGCGCTGGCCTCCGCGCCAGATTTCGTAGTGCAGGTGCGGACCGGTGGAGGCGCCCGTCGAGCCGACATAGGCGACCACCTGGCCCTGCCGCACGCGCTGCCCGGCGCGCATGCCCGATGCGTAGCGCGACAGGTGACCGTAGCCGGTCTCAAGGCCGTTCGAGTGGCGGATGCGCAGCCAGTTGCCGTAGCCGCCCCAGCGGCGGGCCTCCACGACCACGCCATCGGCGGGAGCCACGACCGGCGTGCCGCTGCCGGCGGCGAAGTCGATGCCCTGGTGCATCTTGCGGTAACCGGCGATCGGATGCCGGCGGAAGCCGAAGGAGGACGAGACCCGGAAGCCCCGTTCCAGCGGCGTGCGCATGAAGGCCGAACGGGTGTTCTTGCCCGTGGCGTCGAAATACTGCGCCTCACGCGCGCCTGCGGGCTGGAAGCGATAGAAGGCCACGCCCTTCAGTTCCGCATAGAGCAAACCGTCCGTGCCGATGGTGCGGCCGGTCTCGGTGACGGTGCGCCCGAAGACATAGGTGAATTCGTCATTGGCGCGGATGTCGCGGTCCATGTCGAAACGGTGCGAGAACAGACGGCCGGCGACGCGGGCGACCTCGGCGGGAGCGCCTTCGCGGCGGGCGGTGCGGGTCAGGGAGCCTTCGACCTTGCCGGTCAGGACCACGGTCTCGTGGCTGACCTTCTCCTCGAGGGCCCGCAGGCGCAGGGCCCCGTCGAAGCTGCGCGATACGGTCAGCTGGCTGGCCGGGCCCGTGCGCATGGTCAGGCCGATCAGGCGGGCGTCGCCCCGTCCGCCGCGCGGCTGGGAGATGGCGGTCTCGAAGCGCTGGCCCGCGCGCATGGCGTTCACGTCCATGGCGTTCGACAGTGTGGCGGCGACGGCCGAGGCCTCTTCGGGCGCGATACCGGTGCGCCGCACGGCCTGTTCAAAGGTTTCGCCCCGGCGAATCTGAACCGGAATGGCTTCCGGCGTGGTCAGACCCGCGGGCATGCCGGCCGCAGCGAAAGCCTGGTCGGCGAGCATGGCGATCTGGGTTTGGGTGAGAGGCGGAGCCTCTTCCGCTTTCGCGGGTTGATATACGCGGCCGGCAAGGAGAGCCACCGAGATCGCGGCCACCGCCGTCAGGGCGTGCGGCGCGATACGCATCGGTTGGCGACGTGGATCGAACTGAGCCATCGGTCCCCGAAAAACGACGACGCCGATCGGCGCCAAAGCTACTCACAGCATGGGCCGCGCTGAAGCAGCCCCCTGCGCGAGACAGGCCGTATAGCCGGTCCGTCCCATCATGGGAAGACGGTTCGTTACAGCGCGTTAACCGGAGCCGTAGTCGCTGGTAAAGCTTACGTGAACGGTGAGACTATCGTGCGCGATCGATCATGTATTCGCCGCGTTTGAAGGTTTGATTCACTCATGCTTGCGGCGATTTGTCCCGGACTGACCCACGACCTCACTCAAAGTGGCGCATCCGCCACTCACCCGTGACCTTGTGGCCACATTTAAGTGTTCATGCGGCTGAAACCTGTGCTCACCGGACTTTCCTCGCGCCCCGACGCACGCCTATGACCGATCCATGATTGCTGCGACCGCCCCCGACCCGTCGCCCGCGCCGCCGCCTGCCTCACGGGGTCGCCGCGCGATTCTGGTCGTGGGCGTCACCCTGGGCGTGTTGCTGATCCTGACCGCCGTCCTCTATCTGAACCGCCGCGCCGCGACGCGTCAGGCTCTGATCGGCTGGCTTGAGCGGCAGGGCATCGAGGCCGACATGCAGGTCGAACGGCTCGAGCTCGACGGATTGGTGGCCAGCGTCCGCATCGGCGACCCCGCGAACCCTGACGTGACCATCGAACGGGTCGAGGTCGACTACGCCATCGGCGCCCCCTGGTCCCGGGGCGGGGCCGGGCTGACGCCCACCCGCATCCGTCTGGTCCGCCCGGTGGTCCGCGCCAGCGTGCGCAACGGAAAGCTGACCCTCGGGTCGCTCGATCCGCTGGTCGAGCGCTTCACCGGCCGGCCGCCGCGCCCCGACAGCCGGGGCCCGCTGGTCCTGGTCGAGGGCGCGCGGGTGCGGCTCGACACCGACTATGGTCCGACCAACATCCTCGGCGACGCCCGGATCGACGACGGCAAGCTGATGCGCCTGACCGCGCGCATGCCGGCGACGGCCTTCAAGAGCGGAGAGATCGAGGCGCGCGGCCTTCGGGCCACGGTCGATCTCACCACCACGGGCGACCGGGTCGCCCTCCGCGTCGCCGCTGCCGCCGAAAGCGCCGGCCTGCCCGGCCTCAGTGGCGAGGCGGCCCGGCTGACCCTGAGCGGCGACCTGCCCTATCCCGACCTGGAGGGCCGGCGCGGCGACGGCCGTGCGCGACTCGACCTCCGCCTCGCAGCGGCCAATCTTACCGCCGGAGAGACCTCGGCCCGGGACCCGGACCTGCATCTGACTTTCGCCGGCCAGACCGCCGGCTGGATCGAGAGCTTCCGCATCGAGGGGGACAGCGCCGTCGAACTCCGCGCCGCCCGTATCGAAAGCCCCGGCGCCTCGGCGGCGACCGCGCGGCTGCGCCTCACCCGCGCCCGGACCGTCGTCGCGCGGGATGCGCGGGGCATCGGCTGGCGGATCGACGGCACGACGGCGATCTCGGCGGCGCGCGCCTCCGCCGCCGGACTGGACGGCGCAGGGATCACCCTGATCGCGAGCCGGTTGACGGTCGGCGGCCGCGGGGCGGCGATGGAGGCGTCCGGCCCGATGACCCTGACCGCGGATCGGCTGGCATGGGACGATCTCGCCCTTGGCGGCGTGCGCGGCGCGACGGATTTCGACCTCGTCTCCGACGCCGGACTGCGCGTCACGGCCAGGGGGGCGTTCAGCGCCGCCCGCGGGGCCTGGCCCCTGTTCGGCCCCCCGGCCGGCGGCGATGTGCCCGAGCTGGCCGGAATGAAGCGCGCCTTGTCGGCCTTCGCCGTCGCGGTCCCCGGTTTCCAGCTGACCGTCGGCGAGTCCGGCACGCGCGTCACCCTGACCCGCCCGGCGACCCTGCGCCCCGTCAACGGCGGCGTCCTGACCGTCAGCCCCGCCGCGACCCCGGTCTTCGCCGCCCCGCGCGGTCAGGCCGGCGGCGGCGCCCTGTACCTGACGGCGACGCGAGGGCAGGGGCTGCCCGAGGCCGCCTTCGCCATACCGGCCTGGCGACTGACCCCGCGCGGCTTCACCGCCACCCTGGATGGCCGGGCCGCCCTCGACTTCGACCTGGCGCGCGGAATCACCGTTCAGACACGAGGCGAACTGGCCTCGTCCGATGGCCGTCTCACCTATGTCGCCGCCCGCTGCATGCCCCTGACGGTCGAACGGCTCGAGCTGGACGAAAGCGATGTCGTCGACATCGCCGGCGACATCTGCCCCGCCGCCCGCCCGCTGGTCAGCGTCGCCGACGGTCGCTGGCGGGCCGAGGCGGCCATGCGCGGTCTCGACGCCTCGGCGCCGTTTCTGGCCCTCATCTTCCGCGACGCGGAGGGCGGCTTCACAGCCACGGGCGGCCCGGCGGGCATCGGGTTGGAGGCCCGCGTCGATGGCGCAACCGTCGAGGACGCCACGACCCCGCTGCGCTTCCATCCCCTGACCGCGACAGGCTCGGCCCGTCTGGCGGATGAGGACTGGACCGGCGCCTTCGATCTCGCCCGCAACGCCGCCGCGCTCGGCCGTCTGAACCTCGCTCACGACGGTGCGGCGGGAGCCGGCGGCCTGACCATTGACGCTCCGTCCATCGTCTTCGCCGAGGGCGGTCTCCAGCCGGCGGATCTCAGCCCCATGGCCGCGTTCGTCGGTTCGCCGGCGACCGGCTCCGCCGCCTTCAGCGGCCGCATCGACTGGCGCGCCGACGAGGAGGGAACCAGTTCCGGTCGCCTCACCGTGCCCGGTCTCGACTTCGTCAGCCCCGCCGGTCCGGTGAAGGGCCTGCGCGGGACGGTCGATTTCACCAGCCTCGCGCCCCTGACCGCCGCGCCAGGCCAGCGGCTGACCGCGGATCTGCTGGAATCCATCGTTCCCCTGACCGATATCGAACTGAGCTTTGGCCTCGACGAGGCGGCCGTAACCGTCGAAGGCGGCGACTTCGCCGTCGCGGGCGGCCGTATCCGCGTCGAGCCCTTCGCCGTGCCTCTCGCGCCGAACCAGCCGATCGCGGGCGTCATCGTTCTGGAGAACGTCCAGCTGGGTCAGGTCATCGCCGGCTCCGGCTTCGGCGACAAGGTCAGCCTCGACGCCGTGGTCTCCGGGCGCCTGCCGTTCACCTCGGATCAGGTGAACGGGGTCCGCATCGTCGGCGGCTCGCTGGCGGCGGTCCAGCCGGGCCGCATGTCCATCGCCCGGGAGGCGCTCAGCGATCTCGAGGCCGGCGGCGGCGGGGAGGCGGTGCCTCCCAACACGGTCCAGGACCTGGCCTACCAGGCGATGGAGAACCTCTCGTTCGACATCCTCTCGGCCGAGGTCAACAGCCTCGACGAGGGCCGGATCGGCGTCCTGTTCCGCATTCGCGGGCGCCATGACCCGCCCCAGCATCAGGAGCTGCGCCTGTCGATCGCGGAGTTCATCAGCCGGGAATTCCTCAACCGGCCGCTGCCCCTGCCGTCCGGCACCGGCATAGACCTGACGCTGGACACCACCCTGAACGTCAACCAGTTGATCGGCGACCTGCTGGAGCTCAACCGCGCCCGTGACGGGCGGCCGTCGCCAACGGCGGCCGCGCCGCCGGAGACGCCGCCCCCGCCTCCGGCCACGCCGTGATCAGGCCATCTTCGCCGTTCAGAACCCGTTCACGACCGATCCCGTTATATCGCCGTGGATTGAAGACCGGAGACCACCGCTCATGACTCGGCCCCAGACACGCCTCGCCTTGCTCGGCATCATCGCCGCGGTCGGCCTCGGCGCCTGCACGCCGACCGTGCGCCTGCAGGTCGACCCGATCCAGATCTACGCGAAGCTCGACGCCGATGTTCGCGTGCGTCTCGACAAGGAGCTTCAGGACCTCCTCATCGAAAACCCCAACCTGTTCTGATGCGAAAGTTGACCCAGATGTCTTTCCGCAAGTTCTTCGTCGTCGCCGCGGCCGTTGCGGCGCTTGGCGTCGCCGCGGGCGCGGCCTTCGCCCAGACCGCCGCCCAGAAATCGATCATCGACGCCGCCAAGGCGCAGGGCACTGTTGGGGAACAGGCCGACGGCTACCTCGGCTTCCGCGTCCCGGCCTCTGACGCGGCCCTCACCCAGGCCGTGCAGGTCACCAACGCAGCCCGCCGCGAGGCCTATGCGCGCAGTGCGCAGGCTGCAGGCACGACCCCCGACGTCGCCGGCGTCCGGATGTTCGAGGGCCAGCTGCTCCCGCGCATCAGCTCCGGTCAGTGGTACCGCAACGCCCAGGGCCAGTGGGTCCAGCGCTGAGGCGCCTGCTGCTGAAGGCGCTCGCCGTCGTCGGCGTCGCCGCGCTGGCGACCGTCGCCGTCAGTCTTGCGTGGAGCGCCATCGGCGGCGGCCCGCTGGGCGCCCATGGTCTGATCGCCCTGTCGCTCGGGGTCTCGGGCACGGTCGCGCTCACCTGGGCGCTGATGGCCCTGGCCTTCAAGTCCAGTCGCGAGGGGTGGGACGACCGGCCGGATGATCCCGACAAGCCTTGAGCCCCCGGCGCTCCCGCGCGATAGGTCGCGGATGACCGACGCCGCCAAGCCTTCCGAGATCACCTACGCCGGCTATCTGGCCCTCGATGATCTGCTCGCCGCCCAGCACCCGTTGTCGGATGAGCACGACGAGATGCTGTTCGTCATCATCCATCAGACCAAGGAGCTGTGGCTCAAGCAGATCCTCCATGAGGTGACCCTGGCCCAGAGCCTGGTCCGCGGCGGGGACCTGGTCCCGGCCTATAAATGCCTCGCCCGGGTCAGCCGCATCCAGGCTGTGATGACCATGAGCTGGGACATCCTGGCCACCATGACGCCCGCCGACTACCTGCGCTTCCGCGGGGTCCTGGGATCGTCGTCCGGCTTCCAGAGCGACCAGTTCCGCCGCTTCGAATACATGCTCGGGCTCAAGGACGACCGCTTCCTGCGCTTCCACGAGGAACGCCCCGAGGCCCATGCCGCGCTGACCGCCGCACTCGAGGCGCCGAGCCTCTACGACGACGCCCTCGCCCAGCTCGCCGCCGCGGGCCTGCCGGTGCCGCCCGAGGCGCTCAACCGCGACGTCAGCCGCCCGCATGAGCCCTCAGAAGGCGTTGAGGCCGCCTGGCTGGAGGTCTATCGCGACACGGCCCGCTGGTGGCCCTTCTACCAGCTGGCGGAAAAGCTGGTCGACCTCGACGACGCCCTGCTGACCTGGCGGCACAAGCATGTGGTCACCGTCGAGCGCATCATCGGCCGTCGGCGCGGCACCGGCGGCACCGAGGGCGTGGCCTATCTGACCGAGACCCTCCAGCGGCGCTGTTTTCCGGAGCTCTGGTCGCTGCGCACCAGGCTCTAGACCGACCGGGCTGCAACCTTTTCCGCTCCGGCGGCGCTTTGGGGTCCCCTCCGGACACCTTGAAAGGCCCCGGCCATGAGCACGCCCAATCATCACGACATTCACGTTCTGAACGGCCTGATCGAGACAACGATCGACAGCGCCGACGGTTACCGCGAGGCCGCGAAGGAAACCGACAAGCCCAACTATCGCAGCCTGTTCGAGGCACGCAGCTTCGAGCGGCAACAGATCGCCGCCGACCTTCAGGGCACGGTCCGCAATCTGGGCGGCGAGCCGGAGGACGACGGCTCCATCCTCGCCAAGGCCCATCGCGCCTTCCTCGACGTCAAACACGCCCTGCTGCGCGATGAACAGGCCGTGGTGAACTCGGTCGAGAACGGCGAGGACTTCATCAAGGCGAAGTTCGAAACCGCCCTCGAGGACTCGGCCGTCTCGGCCACGACCCGCGAGACCATCCGCCGCGCCTACGCCACGGTGAAGGACGGCCACGACCAGATGCGCGATCTCAAGCACAGCCTGGAAGGCCAGAAGGACGCGGATAACCGGCTGTATCCGAACTGATCCTCGTCAGACGGCCAAACGAAAAAGGCCCCGGCGGATCCGCCGGGGCCTTTTGTCATTCCTGCGAAAACGAAGCGGCTTATGCTTCGGTCTCGTCGGCCTTCTGGGCCGTGCCGGTTTCCGGAACGACCGCGCCCTTGACGGGGCGGACGGTCTGCTTTTCGGCGATCCGGGCCGACTTGCCGCGGCGATCGCGGAGGTAATAGAGCTTGGCGCGCCGGACGACGCCGCGGCGCTTCACTTCAATGGCGTCGATGTTCGGCGACATCAGCGGGAAGACGCGCTCGACGCCCTCGCCGAAGCTGATCTTGCGCACGGTGAAATTCTCGTTGATCCCGCCGCCGGCGCGGGCGATGCAGACGCCCTCGAAGGCCTGGATGCGTTCGCGCTCGCCTTCCTTGATCTTGACCATGACCCGCAGGGTGTCGCCGGGCTGGAAGTCCGGGATGGCGCGAACCGCGGTCAGGCGGGCTTTTTCTTCGGCTGCGATGGTCTGCAGGATGTTCATGTCATTCTCCTCGAGCTTTTGCGCTCTTTACCTGTGATTTGGCGGGCTCAAGTCCCGCATGGGCCGTCTTGTCCGGATAGGCCGCCCAGAGATCTGGCCGGCGTTCCCGGGTCGTCAATCGCCGCTGCTCTTCGCGCCATGCGGCGACCTTTTTATGGTCTCCGGACAGCAGAACCTCGGGTATCTCCAGCCCCTCGAACGTCCGCGGTCGCGTGTACTGCGGATGCTCCAGAAGGCCGCCCTCGAAACTCTCGCTACTGAGACTGTCGGCCTGGCCGAGGACGCCGGGCAGAAGTCGTACGCACGCCTCGATCACCACCATGGCCGCCGCCTCGCCGCCGGCGAGCACCGCGTCCCCGACGGAGACCTCCTCGAACCCGCGCGCGTCGAGCACGCGCTGGTC
>Ga0164290_1000878_pt1 | contig 69994 bp, 63 predicted proteins | sample Micstemetagenome_FD_108782 | JGI IMG/M metagenome (GOLD analysis project Ga0164290, IMG submission 108782) | Contaminated culture microbial community from soil near Moab, Utah, USA - Microcoleus steenstrupii SON62 (Illumina Assembly) | ecosystem: Environmental > Terrestrial > Soil > Soil crust...
AAGGGCGGCAAGGAGGGCGCGCATGCGACCTATATGGCGCGGAACCCCAGGCGAGGCGAGTCGGCGGTCAGAACTCCTGCCACTCGTCCGCCGGGGCCGCCATGGCCAGCGCGGCGCCGCCTCGCGTCAGGGCTGGCCTTGAGAAGCCGGCCGAACGTGCAGGTGAATGGCGGGCGGGGGAGGCCTCGATATAGCGGTTGGCCTCCGCGACGGCGGCCATGCCGCCGATCCTGAACGTGGCGACCAGCGCGTTGAGGGTGTTCATTTCACCCATCAGCGACCGGCTGGCGCCGCTGGCCTGTTCCACCATGCCGGCATTGGCCTGGGTAACCTGATCCATCTCGTTGACGGCCGTATTGATCTCGTTGATGCCGATCGCCTGCTCGCGGGATGAAGCGGCGATTTCAGAGACCAGACCATCGACCTCCTCGACCCGGGTGATGATCCGCTTGAGCGCCTCACCGGTCTCGGCGACCAGCTTCACGCCATGACCAACCTGCTGGCTGGACGCGGTGATCAAGGTCTTGATTTGACGCGCCGCGTCAGCGGAGCGTTGGGCCAGGGCCCGCACTTCAGAGGCGACCACGGCAAAACCCCTGCCCGCGTCGCCGGCCCGCGCCGCCTCGACGCCCGCATTCAGCGCCAGGAGATTGGTCTGGAACGCGATCTCGTCGATGACGCCGATAATCTGGCTGATCTCCCGGCTCGACGATTCGATCTGGCCCATCGCTTCGACGGCCTGACCGACCACCTCGCCCGACTTGAACGCCTCGGCGCGGGTGGTCGTCACCACCTGCGCGACCTGCCCGGCCCCCTCTGATGATCGCCGCAGCGCCGCGGTCAGTTCGTCCAGCGCCGCCGCCGTTTCTTCCAGGCTGGCGGCCTGATGCTCGGTGCGGCGAGCCATGTCGTCGGCAGCCTGGGCAATCTCGTTGGCGCCCGTGCGGATGCCGCCGGTGGATCCGACCACCGATTGCATCGCCGAATCCAGGGCCTCGATCGCGGTGTTGAAGTTCTTCTGCAAGCCTTCGAATTCGGGGGCGACATGGCCATCCAGCCGCGCGGTGAGGTCGCCCCTCGCCAGGCGCGCCAGAGCGTCGTCCAGGGCAGACAGCATGTCGGTCTGGCGCTTCTCGGCCTCAACTCTCACGAGTTCGGCCTCGTCCCGCGCCTTCTGCAAGGACTCGAGATAGATGCTGATGGCAAAGTCCATGTCGAGCAGCATGGCCTTGACCAGGGCCACCACCCGCCCTCCAGCCGTCTCCGCGTCGGAGGATCGGGTAAACACCCCCTTGGGCCAACTGTCCTTCATCACGGCCTTGATCAGATGCTCGCTGACCAGAGCGTATCCGCCGATATACCAGCGGGGCTCCAGCCCGAGACGGGCATGGACCTGGCCGATGGCCTGGACACCGGCGACATAGGCGGGGCCGTAGTCAGCCGATGCAATTATTTCCCAATGGTTGCGCTGACGGCCGGCGGCAACGTCCATATGGCGGTCATCGGAGAAGAAGCCACGCGTGTGGGGGAAGGCTCTGACCTGGGCGTAGAAGGCGTCGAGCGCCGGCCCGATTTCCTTTCGGATGACCGGCTGGATGCTTCGCAGACGCTCCCGCGCCGCCGAATCGATGTTGAGGAAATCGAGGCGTTCCTGGAGTTGCGGGTCCTGGGTCATCGATGGGCTTTCTTGCTGAGGATCGTGAGTGACGCCGGGTACTGGGACAAACCTTGGTACACTGTGGTTAACCAAATGCTCTATCGCCGAGGGGGCGCCCCAATTCGGGCGCGCGATACTCCGTCGCTCGCTCAGCTTGAGTCCCCGTCGAAGGGGCTCGACTTCCCCACCGCCAACCCCTCACTGTGGGACAAAATGGGAGGACGGGCATGCCGACGAATCGTCAATGGATCCTCAAGCGCAGGCCTAGCGGCGACATCGCCGCCGGCGACCTGGAGTTCGTGGAAAAGCCGACCCGCGAGCTGCAGGACGGCGAGGTCCTGATCCGCAACATCTACCTCTCCCTCGATCCGACCAACCGCATCTGGATGAGTGACCAGGACCAGTACCTGCCGCCGGTCGAGATCGGTGACGTCATGCGCGGCGGCACCATCGGCGTCGTCGAGGAGAGCCGCTCCGACCGCCACCAGGTCGGCGACATCGTCAACGCCGGCCTGTCGGGCTGGCAGCTCTATTCCATCGCCCACGGCGGCATGGTCACCCCGGTGCCGCAGATTCCCGGCGTGCCGCTGACCGCCTGGATGAGCGTGCTGGGCGCCACCGGCCTGACCGCCTGGTTCGGCCTGATGGACATCGGCAAGCCCAAGGCAGGCGACACCGTCGTCGTCTCGGCCGCCGCCGGCGCCGTCGGCTCCATCGTCGGCCAGATCGCCAAGCTGAAGGGCGCCAGCGTCGTCGGCATCGCCGGCGGTCCGGCCAAATGCGCCTGGCTGAAGGAGATCGGCTTCGACGGGGCCATCGACTACCGCAATGAGGACGTCGGCGCGGCGCTGGACCGGCTCTGCCCGGACGGCGTCGACGTCAACTTCGAGAACGTCGGCGGCGAGATCATGGACGCCGTCATCGGCCGCATGAACAACTTCAGCCGCATGCCCCTTTGCGGCATGATCAGCACCTACACCGCCACCGACACCGTGCCGGGCCCCAGCGACTTCGCCCGCGTCCTGATGCGGCGAATCCTGATCAAGGGCTTCATCGTCATCGACTACCTGCCCCGGGCCGGCGAGGCGATGGCCGAGCTGATTCCCTGGGTGGCGTCAGGCCAGCTCAAATGGAAGGCGCATGTGATCGACGGGCTGGAAAATGCGGCCGACGCCGTGAAACGGCTTTTCACCGGCGACCACGACGGCAAGCTGCTCGTTCAGATCTCCCCCGAACCTTAAAGAGGATCGATGCCCGCCTCCTTCGACGACTTTGAAATCGGTCAGGTCCATTCGCTCGGCGTGACGGCCGTCAACGAGGAAGCGATCGACCACTTCATCGCCGCCTTCGCCCCCGGCTGGGACAAGGCCCAGGGCGCGCCCGACGCCATGATCTACGCCATCTGGTCCCGCCTGGAGCTGGAGGCCGGCGACCGCTGGGCCCAGACCAAGCGGCTGGGGGTCGACGCCATGCGCTGGAGCCGCAACCCGCCGGCCGGCGAACTGATGCGCGGGCGGATGACGGTGATGGGCAAGGACGCGGTCGGCGAGGGCAAGGGCATCATCATCGCCCAGCACGACCTGCTGGATGAAGCCGGCCGGCTGGTGTTCAGCTGCCTGACCCGGAGTGTCTTCGCGCGCTGAAATGAAAAGGGCCGGTCGCGAGACCGGCCCTTTCCAATCTTGGGGGTCGAAAACGCCTAGGCGTTGCCGGCCGTCTGTTGCTGGGCGGCCTTCTCGGAGGCGATGGCCACCAGGCGGTCCCAGCCGGCCAGGCTGGTCATGTGGTTGTAGATGCGCTCGAGCGCGCCGTTGTCGCGCAGCTCGACCAGCTTCTCAGCCGACAGGCCGCGGATCTTTTCTTCCGAGACGGCGAAGTACTCGGCGATGACCACGGTGGCGCCTTGCGTGCCGTCCGGGTTGGTCGGGGTGAAGGTGGCCTGCTTGGTTTCCAGCAGGTCCAGCTCCTTGATCAGGTTGACGAAGTTCTCGGTGCGGCGACGCTCGCCCTCGAAGTCCTCGCAGAACTTGATGGCGTTCTGGGTGTAGGTGCTGGGCTCACCGGCTTCGTCGAACAGCGGAACGTCGAAGGTCGTCTCGTCGAACATCTCGGCGCCGCGCTCGATGCAGACGATCATCCGGCCCTGCGCCTCGTCCTGGGCCAGGACGAAGGGGTAGCGACGGATGTAGGCCGGCACGTAGACGCCGTTGGTGAAGGTGCCGGCGGCGTCGACGAACAGGTTGTCGCCCGGGTTGATGCCCAGCACGGCCAGCGGCTGGCGCTGTTCACCGGCGAAGATGATCGGGAAGCAGAGGGCCGCGAACTGGAACTCGGCGACGGTCAGCGACACAACATGGCCCTGGGCGGCGAAGGCGAACGGGCCCGCCAGTTGCTTCACACCCATCTTGCCGTGCATTTCTTTGCTCAGCGGCTCGGGCGAGTTGTAGAACAGGACGTTGCCGGCGACCGGGCTGACGTTGGTGACGGTGGACGTTTCCATTAGGCACTCTGGCTAGCGGGCGGCTCTTGCGGCCGGAAAGGGTGGAGCGGCGCTTCTATCCGATTGAGCGGAACCCGGCAATCGCGCCCGCCCCTCAGGCGATCTTATGCCCGCGGCGCCTCTTGCCCGACCCTGCGTAACAGCGCTTTGATCTGTCGAAAGAGGGAGACGTCCATGCCGATCCGCTACCCCGAGATCCTGTCGCTGACCAGCGAGCCCGCCCCCTACCAATGGGGCGACCGCGAAACCATGCTCTATGCCCTTGGCATCGGCCTGGGCGGCGATCCGATGAACGAGACCGAACTGCCCTTCGTCTACGAGAGCGGTCTGAAGGCCGTGCCGACCATGGCGACCGTGGTCGCCTGGGGCGCCGGGCCGGCGATCGGCTCGATGATCAACTTCCTGATGGTCGTCCACGGCGAGCAGAAGTGCGAGTTCCACATCCCCTTCCCGGCCGAGGCGCAGATCACCGCCGAGGGCCGCGTCATCGGCGCCTACGACAAGGGCGACAAGGGCGCGGTCATCTACAACGAGACCATCCTGCGGGATGCAAAGACCGGCGAGAAGATCGCCACCCTGACCGGCTCGACCTTCGCCCGCGGCGACGGCAACTTCGGCGGTCCCTCGGAAGGCGCGCCCGAGCCGCACGAGGTCCCGACCCGCAGCCCCGACAAGACCGTCGAGATCTCGACCAGCCCCGACCAGGCGCTAATCTACCGCCTGTCCGGCGACCGCAACCCGCTGCACTCGGACCCGAAGATCGCGAAGATGGCCGGCTTCCCACGGCCCATCCTGCATGGCCTCTGCACCTACGGCATCACCTGCCGGGCGGTGCTGCAGGAATACGCCGACTTCGACCCGGCCCGGATCAAGAGCCACCAGGTCCGCTTCTCCTCGCCGGTCTTCCCCGGGGAGACCATCGCCGTCGACCTGTGGCAGGACGGCGATGTCATCTCCTTCGAGGCCCGCGTGAAGGAACGCGGGGTGACGGTGATCCGCAACGGCAAGACCGTGCTTGCTTAGGATCGGGGGCTAGAAGCGCCAGGCGATCCCGGCCCGCACATTGCGGCCCGCTTGCGGTGCGAGATCCTTGAGGTAGGAGACGTGTTCACGGATCTCCTCGTCGGTCACGTTGCGGATCTCGGCATAGAGCTTCGCCCCCTTGAGGGCGGGCGGGCTCCAGCTGCCGCTCAGATTGACCTGGGTGTAGCTGTCGGTCGGCAGCTCGAAGGTCGCCACCCGGCCCTGTTCGGCCACGTGGCGGACTTCCAGCCGGCCCGTCCATTGCGGCCCTTCCCAGACCAGCCGGGTCGTCACCGACCAGGGCGGGATGCGGGCCGGCGTCCCGAGGTCGGTGCTGGCCCGCACATAGTCGGCGCCGAACTCGAGGCTGAGCTTGCGCCCGCCATCGCGCCAGGCGATCCAGCTTGCCTCGGCCTCCAGGCCCTGAAATTCGGCGTCGGTCTGGACGTAGTTGAACACCTGCAGGCCGTCGATCTCGAGGCCGGTCGTCATCAGGTCGATGAAACCGTTATAGCGCACGGCATAGAGGTGGAGGTCGGCGCCCAGACGGTCGCCTCCATAGTGGGCCGTGAACTCGAGGGAGGTGGCCACCTCCTCGATGAGGTCGGCATCCCCCACCTCATAACCCCGTGTCGCCACGTGCGGCCCGTCGGCGAAGAGTTCCGCCTCCGTCGGCGCGCGGCCGGTGCGCGACAGGCTGGCCCCCAGGAACCAGTTGTCGGCCGGCCTGACGAAGAGCCCGGCCGAACCCGAGACGTTGTCGAATTCGCGCTGCCCGGCGACGCTGTCCAGGGTTCGGCGATCGAACCGGAGCCCACCCTCGTAACCCCAACCGCCCAGATCAACCCGTTGCAGGGTGAAGACGCCCAGTTCATCGATCCGGGTGCGCGGGACATAGGCCTCGTCGCCGGCGGCATCAAAGTCGCGGCGCCGGGCCTGGACGCCGACCGCGCCATTCCAGCCGCCGCGCTCGATCTGGACCAGCTCCAGCCGCCCCTCGAGGCCGTCTGACATGAAGACCGTTCCGGTCGCGGCGCCTTCGTACTCGGTGTGGGTGTAGTCGGCGTAACCACCGCTGAAGCGCACCGTCTGGAACGGACCGAAGGCGACATTGCGCTCGGCGCGAACATCGAGCCTGGTCTGCATCAGGCCGATGGTCACCGGCTCCTCTTCCACGGGGACGGGCGGCGGAACGGCCGGCTCTTCATGGGCGTGGCCCGGGACCCCGTAGCGAGTGTCGACGGACTTCACGGCCAGACCGAAGTAGCCCTCCTCTCCGACAAAGGAGACGCCGAGCCCGAAGGTGTCCAGCTTTACCGACGAGTTCTCCAGCCGCTTGGGGAAGGGGTTTTCGGGATCTTCTCCCTCCGCGTCGAGCTGCTGGCGCGACTCCGGATAGGCGGGGATCTGATAGTCGCCGCTCTCCCGGCTGAGGGCGTCGAATGAGAAGACGATGGGCCCCGTGGTCAGCCGCAAGGCGGCGGAGATCGATTGGCCATCGTCGACGGAACTGGCCGAGGCGTTGAACCGGCCGCTGAGCGCGCGGTCCGGCAGGCTGCGGGCAATGCGGTCGTCGAAGATGTTGACCACCCCGCCGATCGCCGAGCCGCCATAGAGAAGGGCCGCTGGCCCGCGCAGCACCTCGACCCGCTCGGCCTCGCCGGGGTCGGAGGCCACCTGGTGATCAGGGGACAGGGCGCTGGCGTCGATCAGGCCGACGCCGTTGGTCAACACGGAAACACGGGGGCCGGCCAGGCCGCGCACAACAGGGCGGCTGGCGCCGGGGCCGAAACTGGTCGATCGCAGGCCAGGCAGTCCTCCCAGAAGATCGCCCAAACCGCCCGCCGGAGCCTGGTCCAGGGCATCGCGGTCGACAATGGCGACACTGGTGGTCGCCGAGTCTTCGGAAATCGCAAAGGGCGCGGCGGTGACGACCACCTCGGACACATCGCCGTCTTCCGGCGAACCGGCGGCCGGCGGAGCCTGGGCCAGGGCGGGCGCCGCGGCGGCAAGGGTCAGCAGGCTTGCGCCCAGGAGGGCGAGGGATCGGCGCATGGGAGAGGCTCCAAGAAAGATCGCGGAGTGTTATGAAATAACATATCTAGTCGTCAAGCGGCTTGACGCGAAGGCTGGCGCGCGGTCTGTCGCATGAACGAATTTCGGGAGGATGGTGATGTCGGTAAAGGCATTCGGGCATGGCGTGCTGGTCGTCGCCGGGGTGGCGATGCTGGGCTTCGGCGCGGTGGCGCAGACCGGCGGGACAGCGGCTCACGCTCCCGCGGTGCGACCGGCTGGCGGCTATCTCCCCTCCACCGAATTGCCCGACAGCGTCACCATTGTCGGCCAGCCGCCGGCGCCGGGATCCGACCAGGCCAAGGCCGACCGCGCGGCCTTTGACGCCAGCCGCTCACTGGAAGGCACCCCCCGCTGGAACCAGGCGATCGCCGATGTCGAGCTGTTCGGCGACAAGGCTCACCGCTCCTTCTCCTGCGCCATCGGCAAGGAGATCAGCGTCGCCAGGACCCCGGTGCTGTCGAAGCTGCTCGACCGCATCGTGCTGGATGCCGGCGGCAGCACCAATGCCGCCAAGAAGAAGTATCAGCGCGACCGGCCGATGATCGGCCATGACGACGCCAGGCTCTGCGTTGTCCGCGAGGAGTGGATGAAGACCAACGGTTCCTACCCCAGCGGCCACGCCGCCGCCGGCATGGCCTGGGGCCTGGTGCTGGCCGAACTGGCGCCGGACAAGGCCACCCCCGCCCTGACCCGCGGCCGCGAATTCGGCGACAGCCGCTGGATCTGCGGCGTTCACTTCCAGAGCGACGTCACCGCCGGTCAACTGATGGCTGCCGCGACGGTGGCCCGCCTGCACGCCGAGCCGGCCTTCACGGCCGACATGGCGCTCGCCAGGGCGGAGCTGGACAAGGCGCCGGCCGCGACGGGTTGCGGCGGCTAGACCCTTTCAGGGTTTGATGTACGCATCAAAACCTGAGCAAAAGGGTCTGGAATCAAACATTTAGAGCACGTCCGGGCGGCGGAACCGCTTACACTTCCGCCTGACGTGCTCTAGGCCGTCGCTTCCCAGACCAGATGGCGTTCGAGGACATGGCCCTTGGGCAGGGCCGGGTGGTCGAAGTCCAGCTCCCGGCGGCGGGTCATGCCGAGGCGGTTCATCACCGCCTGTGAGGGCAGGTTGGTCGTGGCCGTGAAGGCGACGATGCTCTTCAGGCCGATGCGCTCGAAGCCGTCCTTGAGGGCGGCGGCGGCGGCCTCGGAGACATAGCCCTGGCCCCAGGCGTGGCGGGCCATACGCCAGCCAGCCTCGACGCCAGGGTGCAGCGGGTTCTCAGGCTTTAGGCGGCTGAGGCCGGTAAAGCCCAGGAAGACTCCGTCAGCCTTGCGCTCCATCACCCAGGCCCCGAAGCCGTGCGCCTCGATGTGCCCCTGGGCGCGGGCCATCATGGCCGCCGACTCCTCGCGGCTCAGGGTGGCGGGAAAGTAGCGCATGACCTCCGGGTCGGCGTTGAGCGCCGCCCAGGCATCGAGATCCGAGGGAAGCCAGGATCGCAGGATGAGGCGGTCGGTCTCGATCATGGCGCGAGGGTGCCCCAAGCGTCCCACAATTTGAAGGGCTCGCCCGCCGGCGTCCGGAGGCGAAGCCTACCTACGCGGGCCGCCCGGTGCTCAGGGCGCCGTACAGGTCCGGCCGGCGGTCGCGGAAGAAGCCCCAGGCGGCGCGGTGGGTGTCGAGGAAGTCGAGGTCGACGGTCGCCGAGGTGAAGCCTTCCTCGTCATGGCCCATGTCGCCGATCAGGTCGCCGCGATGGTCGGAGATGAAGCTGGAGCCGTAGAAGCGCTGGCCGCCGTTGGGATAGCCTTCCCAGGGCTCGAAACCGATGCGATTGGCGCCGACCACGGGGATGACGTTGCTGACCGCATGGCCCTGCATGGCGCGACGCCAGGGCAGCGCCGTGTCCAGGGTGGGGTCGTGCGGCTCGGTGCCGATGGCGGTGGGGTAGAGCAGCGCCTGGGCGCCCATCAGGGCCATGGCGCGGGCGCACTCGGGGTACCACTGGTCCCAGCAGATGCCGACGCCGATACGGCCGTGCCGGGTGTCCCACACCTTGAAGCCGGTGTCGCCGGGGCGGAAGTAGTACTTCTCCTGATAGCCGGGACCATCAGGAATGTGGCTCTTGCGATAGACGCCCATCAGGCTGCCGTCGGCGTCGGCCATCACCAGGCTGTTGAAATAGTGCGGCCCCTCACGCTCGAAGATCGAGATCGGAATGACGACACCGAGTTCTCCGGCCAGCGGGGCCAGCGCCTTCACGCAGGGGTGCTCACGCCAGGGCCTGGCGGAGGCGAACCAGCGCTCTTCCTGGGTGACGCAGAAGTAGGGCCCCTGGAGCAGTTCCGACGGCAGGATCACCTGCGCCCCGGCGTCGGCGGCCTGGCGGACCAGGTCGACGGTGCGGGCGATGTTGTCGTCCAGGTCCATCCCGTAGTGGGTCTGCAGGGCGGCGAGGGTGAGGGTCTTCGACATCAGGCCGGCTCCTGCTGGGTGATGCAGTGGAAGCTGCCGCCGCCGGTCAGGATGGCGCTGGACGGCAGGCTGATGACCTTGCGTTCCGGGAACAGGCTGGCAAGCGCGTCGAGCGCGAAGGCGCCGGCCTTCTCGTCATAGATCGGGCAGATCACCGCCTTGTTGGCGATGATGAAGTTCATGTGGCTGGCGGGGACCATCTCGCCGTCGGAATCCGTTGTCCAGCCGGGCGAGGGCACGCGCATGACCTGGATGCGCTGGCCGCGGGCGTCGGTCATAGCGCCGAGCATACGGGCGGTCTCGTCATAGATGGCGGCATTGGGATCGGCCCGGCCCCAGGCGATCGGGCAGGCGATGACGCCCGGCGCAACAAAGCGGGCCAGGTTGTCGACGTGGCCGTCGGTGTGGTCACGGTTCAGCCCTTCGCCCAGCCACAGCACCTTCGTCGCGCCCAGGGCGGCGCCCAGGGCAGCCTCGGCGGCGGCCTCGTCCCACTCGGCGTTGCGGTTGGGGTTGATAAGGCACTGGCGGGTGGTCAGCACCGTGCCGTAGCCATCGTGGTCGAGGGCGCCGCCCTCGAGGATGAAGTCGTTGGGGACCAGTGGCGCACCGGACGCGGCGGCGATCTGGGCGGCGACCTGATCGTCGCCCTCCATCTCGTACTTGCCGCCCCAGCCGTTGAACCGGAAGCCGAGCGCGCGGCCGTCGCTGGAGAAGATCGGCCCGGTGTCGCGCAGCCAGATATCGCCGAACAGGCCGCGGACGATCTCGACGCCGCTGGTGTCGGCCAGGCGAGCCCTGGCGTCCTGCTCGGCTTCCTCACCGCAGACCATCAGGCGCACCCGCTCGGCCCCCGGGCCGGCCATGGCGCGGGCCAGGGCGGCGACCTCTTCACGGGCGGCGTCGAGGTCCTCTTTCCAGAGTTCGGCATGGCTGGGATAGCCCAGCCACATGGCGCGGTGGGGGGACCATTCGGCGGGGATGAGAGCGGGACCGGTCATGGGGCGGGCAAGTGGCCTCCACGGACCCCTACGTCAAGAGTTTGAGGCGCAAAAGAAAAGGGCGGCCCGTGAGGACCGCCCTTCGCTCTACTCTGAACCTTGAAGCGTTCGCTTAGAAGCGGGCGCTGAAGGTCACCTGCACGGTGCGCGGGGCGCCGACCGACACGAAGGCCGTGTTCTGAGCACGCGAGGTCACCGCGGCCGTGGTGTTCACGTCCAGGATGGTCTTGGCGTTGGTGCCCGAGCTGATGTTGCCGAAGTACTCTTCGTCGAAGATGTTCGTCACGTTCAGCTGGACGTAGGCGCCCTTGTCGTTGAACCAGGGCAGATCGTAGCGAACGTCCATGTCGAACACGGCATACGCCGGGGTTTCTTCGTCGTTGACGTCGGTGGTGTAGCGGTTGCCGACGTGCTTGCCTTGCAGCGAGACGCTCAGGTCTTCCGTGATGTTGTACTGGGCACGGAAGGCGGCCATCCACTCGGGGGTTTCAACCAGGACCTTGCCCTTGGTGGGCAGTTCCAGGTTGGTGCCGAGCGACAGGTTATCCTGCAGTTCGCTGTTGGTGTAGCTCAGCGAGCCGTACAGGCTGAAGGTCTCGTTCGGGGTCCAGCCGGCCTGGGCGTCGAGGCCCCAAAGCTTCACCGAACCGACGTTACGGTCGACGCTGAAGCCGAGGTCCGGGTCAAAGGCCGAGACGATGCGGTTGTCGAACTCGTTGAACCACAGGGCCGACGAGAAGATCACGTTCGCCGACTTGTAGCGGTAGCCGAAGTCCCAGGCCTTGCTGGTTTCCGGCTCGACGTCCGAGTTGGTCACCGTGTTGGTCGTGGTGTCGAAGCCGACGGTGTAGAGGTTGTCGGTCCGCGGCGCCGAGAGGCCTTCGGCGTAGCTGGCGAACACGGTGTGGCCTTCGGCGAAGCGCCAGGACACGCCGACGTTCGGCAGGACCGCGTCGTAGCTGACGCTACGATCGTACGGCACGATGTAGAGGGTGCCCGTGCCGGCCGGAACCAGCGAGACAACGTTCGGGTTCGACTGAACGCCCGCGGTCACGCTGTCCAGGTCACCCGGGTAGGTCGCCTGGGTCGTGCAGAGGACGGTCGTCGAGCCACGCTGGCTGAGGCAGAACTGGTTCAGGTCGCGGTCGAAGGTCGGCGCGCGGAGACCCAGGTTCACCTGCAGGGCGTCGTCGAAGAACTTGCCGCGGTATTCCAGCGAAAACTGGTTCAGGATGGCGAAGGACTGGCGGTCGCGGGTACGCAGGGCGTAACCGTCGGCGTTCAGCACCTTGCGGCCGTTGCCGTCCTTGCCGCCGAACACGTCCTGCGGCTGGCCGGAGATCGGGTTCAGCAGGCCGTAGTGGCCGGTCTGACGGTGATCACCGTAGTCGTAGGTGTAGGCGAAGCGGACCGTGTTGCTGTCGTTGATGTTCCAGATCAGCGAGGCCAGCGTCGTGTAGCGACGGGTGTTGGTGGTGTTCGGGGTGTAGAGACGGACGCTGTCGAGGATGTCGCCATCGCCGTTCAGGTCCAGACCGGCCGGCTTCGCGGTTTCGTCACCACGCACCAGGGCCGAGTTTTCCGCGATCACCGTCGAGCCGCCACCGTTGGCCAGCGTGTACTGCACGGCGCTGTCCAGGGTGAAGGTCAGGGTGTCGGGGATGAAGGTGAACTTCGACTGGGCGCGGATGTTGCCCGTGTTCGACGGGTTGATGCGCACGCCGTAGAAGTTGCTGTTGTCCGCGAAGTCGACGTCGGCGATGCCGGCGTCGGGGGTGTTCGGGACGTAGTCGGCGTTGTTGTCGTAATCGAAGCCGGTCGTCTGGAAGGTGGCCATGGTGGCCGTCCGGTAGAAGTTATTGCGGTTTTCGTTGTAGTGGGCGGCGATCGAGACGAAGTCGCCGTTGTCACCGATCGGCTGGTAGATCTTGCCGTTCAGCTGCCACTTCTTCAGCTCGCCCGGGCCCTTGAACTTGTCGTACTTCTGGGTGGAGCCGGAGAACCAGGCCGAGGTGCCCATCGGGCCGATCTCGCCGGTCTCGATCAGGCCGAAGATGCGGCCGTAGTTGAACTCGCCCAGCGAGCCGACGACGCGGCCGCCGAATTCCGACGAGGGCTTCAGCGAGATGTAGTTGATCGTGCCGCCGGTGGCCGACGCGGTCGGGCTGTCGACGTCGGTCGTGCCCATGTTGACGCTGGCGCGGCTGATCAGCTCGGGGTCGAGTTGCTGGTTGGTGTAGACGGCGTAGTTGCCGGTGTCGTTCAGCGGGATGCCGTCGAAGGTCAGCGAGATGCGGTTGCCGTCGAAGCCGCGGATACGCAGGTTACCACCCGACGAACCGTAGGGGTCGCTGTTGGTGAAGTTCAGGCCGGGGGTCAGGTTCAGGCTCTGGATGATCGTCTGGCCCGAGGCCTGGGTGGAGATGAACTCCTGATCGATCGAGGCCTTCGCCTTCGGCGCGGTTTCAGCGGTGATCACGCCGTCGATGTTCGGCTGACCGGCGGTCGCGACGATGACGACTTCTTCAACTTCGTTGGTGCCGGTGGATTGCGCGAAGGCGCCGGTAGCGAACAGGCTGCCGACCAGAGCCGTCGTCGCCACGATGGCGAGCTTGTAGTTTCTCATTAGGTATCCCCTGTCATCCCGACGAGCGCCCGATTTTGAACACTCGATGGCGGATTAGGCCGCCCAATTAGCGCCCGATTGCAAAGCTTTGGTGACCGTGCACATGCCTCGTCACCACGGGAGCACCTTGTAACCACGGACTTTTCCGGCACAAGCGGCCGTTAAGACTTTGGGACCGAATTGAGACGCCTTGTCGCAACTTTGCGACACCCCCGTGCGCGGGATGCCCTATAGGGGGCTGAATTCGCCCTCAATCCGAGCAGGATAAGGGGCCCGAGACGACTCACGGGGAGCGGAGCTTGAGCGCCACACAGCAGGATCAGGGTCGTCAGGCCTATATCGAGGCGAGTCGGCCGTGGCGGTTCGCGCTCGCTGCGACGGTCCTGTTGACCGGCTTGCGACTTTTCGCACTCTTCGCCACCCCGCTTGAGCTGTACCCGGACGAAGCCCAGTACTGGCTGTGGTCGAGAAGCCTTGATCTGGGATATTTTTCAAAACCGCCGATGATCGCCTGGGTGATCCACCTGACCACGGCGATCGGCGGCGATTCAGAGCCCTGGGTGCGGATCGCCGCGCCGCTGTTCCATGCGGTGACCGGGCTGACCCTGTTCGCAGTGGGCCGGCGGCTCTACGGGCCCTGGGCCGGGGTGCTGGCGCTGCTGATCTACCAGCTGATGCCCGGGGTCGCGATCGCCAACGTCACCATGACCACCGACACCCCGCTGCTCTGCTTCCTGAGCATCGCCCTGCTCGCCTACGTCGATCTGCCGACAGCCAAGCGGCCGCTGTTCACGGCGGCGGGTCTTGGGGCGGCGCTGGGGCTGGGCATGCTGTCGAAGTATGCCGCCATCTATGCGGTGATCGGCATCGTCCTGCATCTGATCGTCTCACGTCAGGCCCGGAGCATCTGGCGGCCGACCACAGCCCTGGTTGCGGTGGGCGTCTTCGCCGCGGTCATCGCCCCGAACCTGATCTGGAACGTCCTCAACGGTTTCGAGACCGTGCAGCACACGGCCGCCAACGCCGACCTGGGCTCAGGCATCGGCTTCAATGTGGGCGGCCTCCTGCAACGGGTGGTGTTCGAACAGTTCGGCGTCTTCGGCCTGGCCTTCGGGGTGCTGATCGCGGCCTGGGTGCTGGCGGCGCGCCGGCGGCTGACGGACGAGGATATCCTGCTGGTCTGCTGGACCATCCCGCCCTTCGTGGTGGTCGGGATCCAGGCGCTGCTGAGCCGGGCCAACGCCAACTGGGCCGCCGCCGCCTACATCCCCGCCGCGGTGCTGGTCGGTGGTCTGGTGGTGCGCTGGTGGCCGAGCCTGTGGACCCGGATCGGCGTCGGCGTCACCCTGGTCGTTCAGGGCCTGGTGGTCGGCTTCCTGGTCCTGGCCATCGCCAGCCCGGCCATCGCCGACGCCGTCGGCCGCTCCAACGACATCAAGCGGATGCGCGGCTGGAAGGACGTTGTCGAGGCCACCGTCCAGCGGGCCCAGGTCGAACAGGCCGACCAGGGGCTGACCGCCGTCGCCGTCGACAGCCGCTTCCTGTTCAACGCCATGGCCTATTACGGCCGCGACTACTTCGGAAAGCCCGGCGCGCCGCCACTGACCATCTGGCTGCGCCGCGACAAGGCCGGCAACCAGGCCGAGGCGCGCCATCCCCTGACCCCGGCGCAGGGCCGGCGGGTGCTGGCCGTGGTCGAGGACGAGGTGCGCCGCGACGCTGACGGGGTCGCAAAGATGGCCCCGCGGATTGCGCTGGTGCAGGGCGACTTCGCCCGCAGCGAACTGGTGGGGTCGTTCCGCGCCGGGCTGGACCGCAAGCGGGTCCGCCGCGCCGCCTTCGTGCTCGGCGAGGACTACCGGCCCAGGCCGAAACCTTGAGGACCGCGGGGACACACTGAATTGCCCGGTGACAATTCAATGTGCCCCTTTTCATTCCTGGAGCCGGGCGATGCGGAAGGCGAAGGGGCCGCCCTCGCCGCCTGACAACAGGGACTCGCCCTCGGTCCAGGTCGGGTCTGCCGGCGCCGGGCCGTCACCCAGGTTGAAGACGCAGAGCAGCCGCTCGCCCTCCCCTGCCCGCTCGAACACCGCCATCGGGGCCGGCGCATCGCGGAAGACGATGTCGCCCAGCCGCAGGGCGGGATGAGCCTTGCGCAGGCCGATCAGCGCCCGTGACAGCGCCAGGGCGGAGTCCGGATCGGCATCCTGATCGGCGACGGTGAGGCTGGCGTGCTCCGGCGCGGCGGGCAGCCAGGGACTGCCGGTGGTGAAGCCCAGCGCATGGCCCGGGCTCCAGGGCATGGGTGTGCGGCAGCCGTCGCGGCCCTTGTGGGCCGGCCAGTAGAGGTCGCCGACCGGGTCGCGCAGCTGATCACGGGTCAGGTCGGCTTCGGGCAGGCCGAGCTCCTCGCCCTGGTACATCAGGATCGAGCCGCGCAGGGTCAGCAGCAGCGCCAGCATGACCTTGGCCACCGCCGGCGAGCCGTCGCCGAAGCGACTGGGGGTGCGCGGCACGTCGTGGTTGGAGAAGGTGATGCAGGGCCAGTGACGCTGGTGCTCGTCCAGCATCTCCATATGCTGGCGGATGAAATCCGGACCCATCCGGCGGGCCAGCAGCAGGGGGAAGCTGTAGCCGGCATGCAGGCCCTCGTCGGGGGCCGCGAAGCCGCCGCAACGGTCGGCTTCCTCGGAGAACTCGCCGAACACGAAGCGATCCGGGTGGCGATCAACGGTCAGGCGGACGTCGTTCAGCGCCTCGATGTTCTCCACCAGATTGGAATCGTTGAAGTGGCGCTGGAAGTTTGCGGCGGCGGACCAGCGGAGCGAGGTGTCGCTGTCGTCGCCCGGATTGTCGGTCAGGTCCGGGTCGTGGAGATAGGCGTTGGCGACGTCGAGCCGGAAACCGTCGACGCCCTTGCTGAGCCAGAAGTCGAGGACCTCGAGGGCCGCCTGGCGCGCGTCCGGGTGACGCCAGTTGAGCTTGGGCTGCTGGCGCAGGAACTTGTGATGGTAGGCGCGTCGACGCAGCGGCTGGTAGGCCCAGGCCGGGCCGCCGAAGGCGCTCAGCCAGTTGTTGGGGGCCGTGCCGTCATCCTTCAGAGGGGCCCAGACGTACCAGTCTTCCTTGTCGCCCCCCTTGAGGGCGTCGTGGAACCATTGGTGCTCGTCGCTGGTATGGGCCAGCGCCTCGTCGAGGAGCAGCTTCATGCCCCGCGCATGGGCCCCGTCGATGACCGCCTGCAGGTCGTCCATCGAGCCGTAGTCGGGGTGAACATTGTGGTAGTCGCTCACGTCATAGCCCCAGTCGCGGTTGGGCGAGGGGTGGACGGGGCTCAGCCAGATGGCGTCGACGCCGAGCGACTGGATGTAGTCGAGCTTGGCCAGCACGCCCGGCAGGTCGCCATGGCCGTCGCCGTCGCTGTCGAAGAAGCTGCGGACATAGATGTGATAGACGGTCGCGCCGCGCCACCAGGGGGTCTGTTCGGTCATTGGGGGGAGCGTAGGCTGTGAGGCGTGAGCCGGAAAGGCCGTGCGTGCTTCGATCCGCGGCCTTCAGCCGCTGCTCAGCATGACGAATTCCGTGAACGCGCATCGATGGTCGTCATCCTGAGCAGCCTGTCGCAGACAGGCGTGTCGAAGGACGCACTACGCCAGCCAGACCATCATCCGCGTCGCCGCCTCCTCACCCCGCGCGATGGAGTGCTTGCGCTGCACCTCGCCGGTATAGAGGAAGCCCGCCTTGCAAAGGACCGCGCCCGAGGCCGGGTTGTCGCTGAAGTGGCCGGCGACAACGTAGCGCTTCTTCCACTCCCGCCTGGCCCAGCTGAGCGCGCCCTGCAGGGCCTCGGAGGCGAAGCCCCTGCCCCACCAGCCGCGGCCGACCCAGTAACCGACTTCCAGCGGCTGTCCCGGCGGGGTGAACAGGCCGAGGCCGCCGATGACGCCTTCATCCTCATGCTCGAGCAGGAAGTTGTGATCCGTCGCCGGGTCGTTGGCCTGCACCTTCTCGATGAAGTCGAGCGCGTCCGACAGGCCGTAGGGGTGCGGCACGCGGCTGGTCATCCGGGCAATGTCGTAGTCGGCCATCAGGGCGGCCAGGCGCGTCTCGTCGCCGGGCGCCGGCGCCCGCAGGGTCAGCCGGCGGGTCTCTATCCTGGGGGGCTGTTCGATCAGACACATTGTTTTGCCTCCCGGCCCTCTTGCGGGGCCCTGAAACGAAAAGAGGGGAGTCCGGTGATCCGGACTCCCCTCTGGAGTTTCGTGTCCGGATCGCTTTGCGGCGCTCCGGAGAGAAGTCCCTAAGTCGCCTTACTCGGCGGCCTCGGCCATCTTCGGAACAACCGTCGCGTAGGTGCGGTCGTTGCGCTTGGTTACAAACTTCACGTTGCCGTTCTCGAGGGCAAAGAGAGTGTGGTCCTTGCCGATGCCGACGTTCTCGCCCGGCCAGAACTTGGTGCCGCGTTGACGCACGATGATGTTGCCGGCGAGGACGTTCTCGCCGCCGAACTTCTTCACGCCGAGACGGCGGCCAGCCGAATCGCGACCGTTGCGCGAGGAGCCGCCTGATTTCTTGTGAGCCATACTGCTCTCCTATCCTCTATCGACGAGGCCCTCAGGCTTCGTCGGTGTCCTTCGTGGCGGCCTTTTTGGGGGCGGCCTTCTTGGCGGGGGCGGCGTCGTCAGCCTTGGCGGCCTTCGGAGCGGCGGCCTTCTTGGCCTTGGGCGCCTCGGCGGCCGTTTCGACCACGGGGGTCTCGGCGGCGACGATGGTTTCCTCTTCGGTCACCACGGCCTTGGCCTTGGTCGCCTTCTTGGCGGGGGCCGGGGCGGCCTCGGCCTTCACGGCGAATTCCGGCAGCTTCAGACCGCGCGAGCGGGCGTTCAGCTCGGCCTTGGTGGTCAGGTCGACCACGCCGTCCCACTTGGCGTCGCCGATGGCGGTGACGCGCAGGACCGTTTCGGTCTGGCGGTGACCGCGGGTGCGGCGGTAGCCCTGGCGGCGGATCTTCTTGAAGACCTTCACCTTCTCACCCTTGCGGGTCTCGACCAGCGTGGCCGTGACGGCCGCGCCGGCGACGGTGGGAGCGCCCACGGTCACGACGTCGCCATCGCCCAGCATCAGGACGTGGTCGAAGGAAACTTCAGCGCCGGGTTCACCAGCCAGTTTTTCGACAACCAGCAGGTCACCGGGGGAAACCCGGTATTGCTTGCCGCCGGTTTTGATCACCGCGTACATCGGTCCGTCCTGAACGTGAGATAGCAAAAACGAGAGCGCCCCGCAGGCGGAGGCCCGGGAGCGAAGGGAGGCGTCTTATACAGACGGTCAGGCCTGAGTCAACGCAGGCGACCCCTCAAAGGCGCCCTACTTCAGCTCTTCGGTGATGACGGTGAACTCCACCAGCCGCGCAGAGCCGAAGGTGGTGACGATCGCCCCGTCGGTGGCGTCGCGGCCGATGGCCATCAACAGGCGGCCGATCCGCGGCATGTTGTGACGGGCGTCGAAGGTATGCCAGGCGCCGCCCAGCCAGACCTGGAACCAGGCGCTGAAATCCATGACGCCATGCACCGGGATGCCGATGTCGCCCATGTATCCGGTCACATAGCGGGCCGGGATGTTCATGCAGCGGCACAGGGTGATGGCCAGGTGAGCGTAGTCGCGGCAGACGCCGTAGCGCTCCTCGTGGGCCTCGTAGGCCGTCTTTGTCGGACGGGCGTGCTCGTAGCCGAACGTGACGCGGTTGTGGGCGTAGTCGACGATGGCCTGCACCCTGGCCCAGCCGGGCGGCGTGTCGGCGAACAGGCGCCAGGCCAGGTCGCGCAGAAGTTCGGTGTCGCAGTAGCGCGACGGCAGCAGGTATTCGATGACCGCGTCCGGAAGGTCCTCGATCGGGTGCTGGACCGCGTCCAGCAGGACGGGATCGGGGATGCCGCTGTCCTTGACGATGAACTCGCTGTGGATGGTGAAGAGGCCAGGCGGGGCCACCACGCGGCTGCAGACGTTGCCGAAGGTGTCGATGTACTGGCGGACCGGGACGAAGGGGTCGGTCAGCACGGTGTCGGGAGATTCGAGGTCAGGGCCCCGCTCGGGGCGCAGGTTGACCATCATCAGCATCGGTGTCTCGACCGGGCAGTCGTAAGTGATCTTGTAGCCGGCCCGAATTCGCATGTGGTGGTGTCCCGCCCGTTGAAAGCCCGGGCCAACCTCAGCCCGCTTGCGCAACTCTCAGCGGGAAAGGCGGTTGCGCCGCTACGGCATCCTCTAGCGTCAAATCAACCTCGACGTCCATTCCGACGTAGTCGTCGGCATCGCCGTCCCAGGTGCCCCAGAGGGGCAGGGCCAGGCGCGGGTCGGCGACGACGGCGACACGGATAAGGTCCAGATTGCCGATGATGCCGTTGGTGGGGTCGAAATCCATCCAGCCGCAGCCGGGCACATAGGCCCGCATCCAGGCGTGGGTGTGGCCGCCGCCCTTGCGGCCGGACTTGCCCCCGGACTGGGGCGTGCTCGAATAGATGTAGCCGGACACAAAGCGGGCGGCGATGCCCAGCGAGCGGGCCGCATCCATCATCAGCACGGCGAAGTCGCGGCAGCTGCCGCTGCGCAGATCCAGGGTCTCGGCCGGCGTCTGCGGCCCGCCCCGCAGGCGCAGGGCGTAGACGAACTCCGAGCGGATGGCGTGGGTCATCTCGGTCAGCACGGCGGAGACTGCGACATCGCCATTGGCCGGCACGAAGCGCCGGGCCCATTGGGCGACCTCACCGGCGTCGGCATAGGTCCGGTTCAGGGAGATGGCCAGTTCGGTGTGGTCGCCGGCATCGTAGAGGGAATCGACGCCGAGACGCGCGTCCCGGGTCTCGAACTCGAAAGAGGTGTGGACCGTGTGCTCGACCCGCGCCCGGCTCTCGAACACCAGCCTGTCTGCGGGCCGGTCGAACCTTGCGACGCCGACGCAGGCGCCGCTGACGTCCTGGAGGTGGCGCAGCAACTCGGGATCGGGCGAGACCGTTACCGACGAGGAGAGAAGCCGCTGGTCGAAGGCCTGCAACGGCCGGAACATCATGCGATGCTCGCCGAAGGCCACCGGCTTGCGGTAGCGGTAGGTCGTCAGGTGGCGGATGGAAACTACGGCCATGTCAGAACAGGGGATCGATTTGACCGGTATGGCCAGTGGACTGCTTGTCGCAGGCGACGGGGCGCCTGTGATTGCTCGAAATAAGGGCGCCGACTCGCCGTTTTTCCTGATCGCGGACCATGCCGGTCAGGAAATCCCCCTCCAGCTTAACAATCTCCAACTGTCGCATTCAGAAAGACAGCGACACATCGCCCTCGACATCGGCGTTGCGGGGCTGGGCCCGATTCTCGGCGACGACCTGGGCGCCTGCCTGTTCGCCCAGCGCTATTCGCGGCTGGTCATCGACTGCAACCGCGATCCCTCGCGCCGGGACGCCATCTGCGAGGTCAGCGACGGCACCGTCATCCCGGCCAACCTGGAGCTGACGCCCGCCGAGCGTCAGGCGCGGATCGACGAGATCTTCACCCCCTACCACGACGCCATCGACGCCGAGCTGGACGCCCGTGGGAGCCGTCCGACGGTGATGGTGGCCCTGCACAGCTTCACCCCCTCGATGGCCGGCCACGCCCGTCCCTGGCGCTTCGGCGTACTGCACCTGGGGGCATCGCCGTTTTCCGACGCCATGCTGTCGCGGCTGCGGGAAACGTTCGGGGAAGAGGTTGTCGGCGACAACCAGCCATACCGGATGGACGACATCGACTACTCCATCCCCAGGCACGCCATCGGCCGGGGCCTCGATTATCTGGAACTGGAGGTTCGCCAGGACCTGATGGCCGATCCGGCCGGCGAGGCGGCGGTGGCGGCCCAGATCGCGCCGCTGTTGCGGGCAGCGTTGGGGGATATCGGGCTTTGAGACGGGACATGTCCCGTCTTCCCGTTCCGGGCCGAAGTCGCTGGACCGTTACAATATAACATTCTATAGCCCATCCCGTGAACCTCGCTGTCTTCACCTCCATCGCCGCCGCCGGCTTCGTCGTCGCTTTCATGCACGCGATCCTGCCGACCCACTGGCTGCCCTTCGTCCTGGTCGGGCGGGAGCAGAAGTGGTCGGCCGGCAAGACCATGGGCGTCACCGCCCTGGCGGGGCTGGGTCACGTGGCCTTCACCGTGCTGATCGGCGCGGTGGTCGTGGCCGCCGGCCTGGCCGTCGCGCCGCGGCTCGAGCACATGTTCAACTGGGTGGTCGCCGGCCTGCTGCTGGCGATGGGCGTCTGGTACCTGCTGCGCAAGTCGCATCAGCACCCGACGGCCCCCAAGGGGTTCCGATCCGACCGGGCGGCGGTTATCGGCCTGGTGCTGCTGCTCACCCTGTCGCCCTGCGGCGAGTTCGTGGCCGTCTACTTCTCGGCCATCCAGCACGGCTGGCTGGGCTTTGGTCTGCTCAGCCTGGTGCTGCTGTCGGCGACGGCCCTGGCCATGATGCTATTCACCGGCCTGACCCTGGCCGGGACGCGGATGATCAACCTCGACGCCCTGCAGAAGCGGGAATCACTGATCATCGGCTGGATACTGATCCTGATGGCGGCCGTGGTCCTGTTCTTCCAGCCCTGACGGCCCCTCGCCCATTTCGCTTTCGCCGCCCAGCGCCTAGATAAGCGTCCATGACCACCGCGACCGTCTCCAAGACCCCCGTCACCGTCCTCACCGGCTACCTCGGCGCCGGCAAGACCACCCTGCTGACCCGCATCCTCACCGAGGACCACGGCAAGCGCTACGCCGTCATCGTCAACGAGTTCGGCGAGGTGGGCATCGACAACGACCTGGTGGTCGGGGCCGACGAGGAAGTGTTCGAGATGAACAACGGCTGCGTCTGCTGCACGGTGCGCGGCGACCTGATCCGGGTTCTGTCCGGTCTGATGAAGAGGAAGGGCGGCTTCGACGCCATCATCGTCGAGACCACGGGCCTCGCCGACCCCGGCCCCGTGGCCCAGACCTTCTTCGTCGACGACGACGTGCGGGCCAGGACGCAGCTGGATTCGGTGACCACGGTCGTCGACGCCAAGCACCTTCCCCTGCGCCTGGCCGACTCCAGGGAAGCCGTCGAGCAGATCGCCTTCGCCGACCAGATCGTGCTCAACAAGACTGACCTGGTGACGGAAGCCGAGCTTCTGGCCGTCGAGGCCTCGATCCGCCGCATCAACCCGCTGGCCCCGATCCACCGCACCACCCGCAGCCAGGTGCCGCTCGACGCCATCCTCGGCCGCGGCAGCTTCGACCTGGAGCGGATCACCGACCTGGAGCCGGAGTTCCTCAATCCCGGGCACGGGGAAGAGGGCCATGTGCATGACGAGCATTGCGATCACGATCACGGGCACGACCATCATCACCATGACCATGGCCACGATCACGGCCATGTCCACGACCACGCCGCCGAGGCCGGCATCAAGGGCATCAGCCTGACCGCCGACAAGCCGCTGGACGGCATCCGGGTGACGAACTGGCTGAACCAGCTTCTGGCCGAGAAGGGCGTCGATATCCTGCGTGCGAAAGGCATCATCGACATCAAGGGCGACGACCGCCGGCTGGTCTTCCAGGCCGTCCACATGATCCTGGAAGGCGACTACCAACGCCCCTGGACCGACAAGGACCAGCGCTACAGCCGGATAGTGTTCATCGGCCGGGACCTCGACGAGGCGGCGCTGAAAGCCGGGTTCGCGAGCTGTATCGCCTAGCGCGCCGCCGGGCGTTTCGCTCTCCGCCCTCCGGGCGGAGGACGGTTCGGAGCGCAAGCGACGGACCAGGAGGCGGACCGCCGGTTCAGAACTGGAACCTGTAACCGCTGGTGGGGGAGAGCGACCGAAGGGCGCTGATCCCAAAAAGAAAAAGGGCCGGTGTTTCCACCGGCCCTTTCCGTTTCTCGCAGGACGTAAATCCTACTCGATGTCTTCGTTGATGATGCCGACCTTGAAGTAGCCGTTCTCTTGCAGAACGTTCAGCACGGCCATGAAGTCTTCATAGAGCACGTCCGGATCGGCCTGCAGGAACACCCGCTCGGTCTGCGGGACCGAGGTGACGCCCTTCTTGACCATGTCGGCCGGAACGTCGGCCGGCAGGTTCTCCAGGCGGGTCTGGGCGCCGTCGATGAACAGCGCGCCCGACTTCTGGATGAAGATGATCGTCGGATCCTTCGGCTTCGGGGCGCCCGGGGGCGGCGGGATGGCCGGGGGAAGGTCGATCGCGATCGACACCGTCGCCAGGGGAGCCGCGACCATGAAGATGATCAGCAGCACCAGCATGACGTCGACGAACGGCGTCACGTTGATCTCGGAATTCTGTCCGAGATCGAACTTCGACTTCTTGCCGCCGCCGGCTAGTTGCGCACCCATTCGAACACTCCTCGTGGCGGGCCACTGGTCGGCCCGTCTGTTATTCGCTTCTCCCATGGCGCAGGAGCGGCGACCTGTAAAGCCCGTCTCTCGCCGTGCGGGAATCTGAACGCCGCTCTGGCGGGTCGGGGTCCATCCGGTCTAATCGGATAAGCATGATCCTCGAATTCGACGCCTATGTGACCGCCGCGCTCTTTGACGCCAAAGCCGTACCCATGTTCGCTTTGGGCGATGGCACGGCGCGCCTTGTAACGCTTGAAGGATTCGTCACCGTCCAGGCTCACGACGGCGCTGTCCTGGCCGCCTGCGCACATCCCTCGGGCAGCGGCATCCTCACCGCCGGGGACGACGGACGGGTGGTCTGGAGCCGTCTTGAGGGCGATGAACTGGTCGCCAGCGAAATCGCGGCTGTGAAGGGAAAATGGATCGACGCGGTCGCCGCCAGCGCCGAATCCGGGCTGATCGCCTTTTCGGCGGGTCGCGAGCTGCACGTCCGCGATTCGAAGGATGCCGCCTTTTCACGCATCTTCACCCACGACAAGTCGGTCGCAGACATCGCCTTCGACCCCAAGGGCCGTCGCATCGCCACCGCCACCTACGGCGGCGCGGCCCTGTGGTACGCGCGGATCGAGAAGCAGGTCCCTCAGTTCCTGAAATGGGCCGGCAGCCACGCGCTGGTGATGTGGAGCCCGGACGGCAAGTTCCTGATGAGCGCCATGCAGGAGAACAGCCTGCACGGCTGGCGCCTGTCTGATTCCAAGGACATGCGGATGGGCGGCTATCCGGCCAAGGTCAAAAGCCTGGCCTTCCTGTCAGGCGGCCTGATGCTGGCCACGTCCGGGGCCAACGGCGCCGTGGTCTGGCCGTTCCAGGGCGCCAATGGACCGATGGGCAAGGAAGCGGCCGAGATCGCCTATGACCAGGACGCCCTGGTCGTGCGGGTGGCGGCGACGCCGGGGGCCGGCATCCTGGCCGGCGGGCTGGATGATGGCCGCGTCTGGGTCTGTGACCTCAAGAGCGGCCGGCGCGAGATGATCAAGGCCGAGAAGGGCGCGGCCATCTCCGCCCTGGCGATGACCCCGGACGGACGCAGCGTCGCCTGGGGCGACGAGGACGGCGGGGCTGGGGTGGCGGCGGTTCCGCTCTAGTCGAAACCGCGCATCTCCGCCCAGACATCGAACGGGTCCCGCCGCGTGCGCAGGCTGTTGATCGGCTCGCTTTCGTCGGCGTAGCCCAGCGCCATGCCGGAAAACAGCATGTGATCGTCGGGCAGGCCCAGGAACTCGCCCACCGTCTTCGGATAGCGGGCCCAGAACTCCTGGGCGCAGGTGGACAGACCCGCCTCGACGGCCAGCAGCATCAGGGTCTGCATATACATCCCGACGTCCGACCACTGCGGCGGACCCAGCTTGCGGTCGAGGCTGAAGAAGATCCCGACCGGGGCGCCGAAGAACTGGGTGTTCTTGAACAGCTGGCGCAGGCGGGCTGGCTTGTCGTCGCGGGGGATGCCGATCGTGGCGTAGAGATCCTCGCCGCATTCGAAACGGCGGGTGCGGAAGGGGTCCCAGAGATTTTCCGGATAGACGTCGTACTCGGGCTGCTCGCCGCCGAGGTTGGCGCCCACCTTCGCCTTGAGCGCTTCCAGCGGCGCCCCGGCGATGGCGTGGACCCGCCACGGCTGCAGGTTGCCGCCGCTGGGGGCGCGGTGGGCCTTCTCCAGCAGCTCGCGCAAAAGCGCCGCGGGGACGGGGTCCGGCTTGAAGGCGCGGACCGAAACGCGGGCGGCGACGGCGTCGGATACGTTCATGGTTGCGCTCTCTCGCGACAAGTTGCGGCAGGGCGGTTAGCATGTCGCCCCAAGGTCATGGCAAGGGGCGATGCGCATGTCTGATGAGACGTCTGGCAAGGACGAGGGCGACAGCGTCAAACCGGCGCCGCACGCCTCCTCGCCGGAGATCGCCTCCACCGCGGTCTCGCACGACGCCATCGAAGCCACGCCTCCCGACGACGCGGCCGCAGGTCACCGCCTGACCGATGCGCCGCCCCCGGATCCCGCCGACGACATCCCGCCCACCGGGACCGCCGCGCCCACGGCGCCTAAGCCGCCCTCCCGGCGCGCGCGCCCCTCCCGTCCCGCGCCCTCGGTCAAACGGGGCGGCGGCGTCGGCCGCCTCATCCGGCGGATCGCTCTGCTGCTGCTGGTGGTCGGTGTGCTGGCGCCTGTGACCTCGACCCTGCTGTTCAAGTTCGTGCCGCCGCCGGTGACGATCCTGATGATTCAGCGGGTTTTCGAAGGCAAGGGCCTGGACCGGCGGTGGATGTCGCTGTCGAAGATGAGCCCGGCCCTGCCCAACGCGGTGATCGCCGCAGAGGACGCCCGCTACTGCAGCCACTGGGGCTTTGACTTCCAGGCCATGGAAAAGGCCATGGCCCACAACCAGCGCCGGCCGGGCAAGATTCGCGGCGGCTCGACGATCAGCCAGCAGACGGCCAAGAACGTCTTCCTCTGGCCGCAGCGGTCCTATGTCCGCAAGGGTCTGGAGGCCTACTTCACCGTCCTGATCGAGACCATCTGGGGCAAGCGGCGGATCATGGAGGTCTACCTCAACAGCGTCGAATGGGGCCCGGGCGTCTACGGCGCCGACTCGGCCGCGCGGCGCTATTTCGGGGTCGGCGCGGATAAGCTGACGCCGTCGCAGGCCGCCCGCCTGGCGGCCATCCTGCCCAGCCCCCTGAAATGGAAGGCGGTGACGCCAGGCCCCTATGTGCGCAAGCGCTCGAAGCGGATCGGGGCGGCCAGCGGCACGGTGCGCCGGGAAGGGCTGGCCGCCTGCGTGCGGTAAAACGCTCCGCCCTTGACGCAACCCTTCCCCTACGCTCCCTTGCCGCACCCCAATTCCCGAGGAAGCGTCCCATGAAGAAGACGACTCTGCTGGCGGCCGCCGCCGCCCTGACCCTGACCGGCGGTTTCGCTATCGGCCAGACCCCGACGCCGGCTGCGGCCCCTGCCGCGGCCGCCACGCCCAGCCCCGAAGAGGCCAAGGCCTTCATCGAAAAGGCAGAGACCGACCTCGCCAAGCTGTCGGAGTACGTCAACAAGTCGGCCTGGGTGCGCGCCACCAACATCACCGAGGACACCATGTTCCTCGAGGCCAAGGCGACCGCCGAAGCCACCACCCTGGCCACCGACCTGGCCGTGCAGGCAGCCAAATACGACAAGACCGCCGCCGACCCGGTCACCCGCCGCAAGCTGGACATCCTCAAGCGCGCCCTGGTCCTGCCCGCCCCGCAACGCCCCGGCGCCGCCGACCAGATGGCGACCATCGGCGGCCGGCTGGACAGCATCTCTTCGACCGGCAAGTTCGCGTTCAAAGGCAAGCAGATCACCCTCAACGACGCCGAGGACATCCTCGCCAGGAGCCAGGATCCGGCCGAACTGAAGGCCGCCTGGGAAGGCTGGCACTCGATCTCGCCGGTGATGACCGCCGACTACGCCCAGCTGGTCGAGCTGGCCAACGAGGGCAGCCGGCAGCTCGGCTACAAGGACACCGGGGCCCTGTGGCGCTCGGGCTACGACATGGAGCCTGACGCCTTCGCCGCCGAGACCGATCGGCTGTGGAGCCAGGTCGAGCCCTTCTACAAGAACCTGCACTGCTACGTGCGCAAGGAACTCAACGAGAAGTACGGCGACGACGTCCAGCCGAAGACCGGCCCGATCCGCGCCGACCTCCTTGGCAACATGTGGGCCCAGCAGTGGGGCAACATCTATGAGACGGTGAAACCCGCCGAGGACACCGACGGCTACAACCTCGACCAGCTGCTGGTCGACAAGGGCTATGACCCACTGAAAATGGTCAAGACCGGCGAGAACTTCTACTCGTCGATCGGTCTGCCCCCCCTGCCGGAAACCTTCTGGACCCGCAGCCAGATCACCCGTCCCGAAGGCCGCGAGGTGGTCTGCCACGCCTCGGCCTGGAACCTCGACGACCGCGACGACATCCGCATCAAGATGTGCACCAAGGTCAACGCCGAGGACTTCTACACCGTCCACCACGAGCTGGGTCACAACTACTACCAGCGCGCCTACAAGGATCAGCCCTACATCTTCAAGGGCGGCGCCAACGACGGCTTCCATGAGGCCATCGGCGACTTCGTCGGTCTCTCGGCCCTGACCCCCACCTACCTCAACCAGGTCGGCATCCTCGACAAGGTTCCGGGCACGGAGGGCGACACGCCCTTCCTGCTGAAGATGGCGCTCGACAAGATCGCCTTCATGCCGTTCGGCCTGCTGGTCGACCGCTGGCGCTGGCAGGTCTACGACGGCTCGGTGAAGCCGGCCGGCTACAACGACGCCTGGTGGGCCCTGAAGCTGAAGTACCAGGGCGTGGCCCCGCCCGGACCGCGTCCGGCCGACGCCTTCGACCCGGGCGCCAAGTACCATGTGCCCGGCAACGTGCCCTACACCCGCTACTTCCTGGCCCACGTCTACCAGTTCCAGTTCCACCGCGCCGCCTGCAAGCAGGCCGGCTGGAAGGGCCCGCTTCACCGTTGCTCCGTGTACGGCAACAAGGAGGTCGGGGCGAAGTTCAACAAGATGATGGAGATGGGCCAGTCCAAGCCCTGGCCGGACGAGCTGGAAGCCTTCACCGGCGAGCGCCGCACCGACGCCAGCGCGGTGACCGAGTACTTCAAGCCGCTCAACACCTGGCTGATCAAGCAGAACAAGGGCCAGAAGTGCGGCTGGTAGCTTGAACATCAGGGAACGGCGTTTTGCAAGCCGGTCCCCAACCCCTTGTAGTTACCGCATAATTCACCGCCCTTGGTGGCCGATGCGTTTACCGCGCCGGAGCAACCTGCACGGTCGGCGGACAGCTTTGGTCCGTCGTCCGGTTGGGGTTTCTAGCGATGGGCGCGCAGGATTTCGTGCGGGCCGCCATGGCGCGGCTGAGGACATTTGGCGGCGACAGGCGGGGCGCGATCGCCGTTCAGGCCGCCCTGGTCGGCATGCCGATGGTGCTGCTGACCATGGGGGCGGTGGACATCGCCAACGGCTCGGCCGCCAAGACCCGGCTGCAGGACGCCCTCGACGCCGCCGCCCTGACCGCCGCCCGCTCGGCCCAGTTCACCGACACCGGCCTGCAGACCATCGGCTCCCAGGCGCTGGCCGCTAACATGGTCGGCTCGCAGGCCACCGTCACCTCCTCGTCCTTCAAGGGCGAGGGCAACAAGGTGATCGCCTCCGCCAGGGCCAAGGTGACGCCGCTGGTCGCCGGTATCTGGATGCAGGGCGACATCATCGTCGGCGCCACGGCCGACGTCACCCGGTCGGTCGACAAGATCGAACTGGCCCTGGTGCTCGACACCACGGGCTCGATGAAGGGCAGCAAGCTCACAAACCTCAAGACCGCCTCGAAGAACCTCATCGACACCCTGTCAGCCGCCGCCGAGCGCAGCGTCGAGACCGATCCGGTCAAGATCGCCATCGCCCCCTTCTCGATGACCGTGAAGGTCGGGACCGCCTACCGCAACGCAGGTTGGATCGACCAGAACGGCGCCGCGCCGATCAACAACCAGATCTTCAGCAGCGCCGCCAATCGCTTCACCCTCCTGAACAACATGGGCGTCGCCTGGGGCGGCTGCGTCGAAAGCCGGGCGGCGCCCTATGATGTCCAGGACACGGCGCCCAGCACCGGCGCCCCGGCCACCCTGTTCACCCCCTATTTCGCGCCGGACGAGCCGAGCAGCGGCGGCACCTACTACAACAGCTACCTGCCGGACGTGACCAACAGCTCCAGCTGGCAGACGCGCCAGGGCTATGTCGCCAAGTACAACCGCGCCCCCACCGCGACGGGGACCAACAGCAACACCGGCTATATCTACGGCCCCAACAGCGGCTGCCAGCTGTCGCCGATCACCCGGCTGACCGACGACTGGGACACCCTGAAAAGCGCCGTCGATGACATGGTGGCCGTCGGTGACACCAACATCCCGCTCGGCCTGATGTGGGGCTGGCACCTGCTGTCGCCCAACGCGCCCTTCTCGGACGGCCGGGCCTACAACACGCCCAAGTCGACCAAGGTCGTGGTGCTGATGACCGACGGCGAGAACACCATGGGCTCGACCGGCAACAACAACGCCTCGCTGTACAATTCGCTGGGCTACATCTGGCAGGGGCGCCTCGGCATCACCTCCGGCTCGACCGCCCAGCGGAAGGCGGCGATGGACGCCAGGCTGACCACCCTGTGCGCCAACATGAAGGCCCAGCAGATCGTCATCTATACGGTGCGGGTGGAGGTCGCGAGCGGCGATTCCAGCGTCCTGCGGGGATGCGCCAGCTCCAACGACAAGTTCTACGACGTCCAGAACGCCAGCCAGTTGACCGCCGTGTTCAACGCCATCGCCGGCTCGATCGAGAACCTGCGGATCCTGAAGTGAAACTACCCCTCGTTCATCGTCTTCATTGGCCAGTTCCTTTACCAGCCAGGGCCTAGAAAGCTCGATCAGGATTGGGTTCATGACGCACGACAGACACGCCACTGACGCAGGTCGCAAGACTTTGGGGGGACGCCTGCGAGACCTCCTGCGCCGGTTCGCGCGCGCGCGGCGCGGGGCCGTGGCGGTGAAGTTCGCGGTCATCGCGCTGCCGCTGGCGGTGCTGTCGCTCGGCCTGATCGACGTCAACCAGGCCAGCATGTCCAAGCGCACCCTCCAGGACGCCCTCGACGCCGCCGCCCTGATCGTCGCCAAATCAAGCGCCAGCACCAACGCCCAGGCCGACGCCATCGGCGACGCCGCCCTGGCCGCCCAGCTAGCCGCGCTGAACGCCAACGACGGGACCCTGGCCTCCTCGACCTTCACACTCGGCGGGACCGGCAATACCACGGTCTTTGCCGACGCCTCGATGTCGATCACGCCGGTGGTCGCCAACCTCTGGCTTCAGGGCAACATGAGCGTCGGGGCCCATTCGGAGGTCATGCGCGCCAGCTTTGACCTGGAAGTGGCCCTGGTCCTCGACATGACCGGCTCGATGGCCGGCACCAAGCTGACCGACCTGAAGGCGGCCGCCACCAGCCTGGTCAGCCTGGTCGTCAAGGACAGCCAGACTCCCTACTACTCGAAGATGTCGATCATCCCGTACGCCAACTCGGTCAACGTCGGCAGCACCTATGCTGTCACCGCGCGCGGCGCGATCCCCGCCGCCAAGACCATCACCGGCGCCAGCTGGGCCAGCGGCACGGCCAAGACCATCACCGGCATCACCCGCGCCAACCCGGCGGTGGTGACCTCCAACGGCCATGGCTTCAATAACGGCGACCGCGTCTACATCAGCGGCGTCAGCGGCATGACCCAGGTCAACGGCAACGTCTATACAGTGGCGGGCAGGACCACCAACACCTTCCAGCTGTCGGGGACCAACTCCAGCAGCTTCAATAATTTTTCCTCCGGCGGCACGCCCCGGGCGACCAAGTGCCAGGCCACAAACTGCGAGGTGGTCGTGACCTCCAACGGCCATGGCTTCGCCAACGACGCCTGGGTCTACATCACCGGCGTCGGCGGCATGACAAGCATCAACAACACCGCCTGGCAGGCGAAGAGCGTCGCGACAGACACCTTCTGGCTCAATGGCTCGGTCGGACCGAACTACAGCGCCTTCAGCTCGAACGGCTCGGCCTGGTGCACGACCAACGGCTGCCAGTATCAGCGGTTCCTCAACAACACCGGCGGCGTCAGGATCTTCCAGATCAGCACTTGCGTCAGCGAGCGCACGACCAACGCCTATACCGACGTCTCGCCCGCCACGACCCTGCTGGGCGCCAACTACCCGGCCAGCAGCAACCCGTGCCCGACCAACACCATCGTCCCCCTGACCAGCACCAGGTCGACCCTCAACACGGCGATCAACGGCCTGGCGGCGTCCGGCTCCTCGGGCGGTCACATCGGGGTGGCCTGGGGCTGGTACTCGATCTCGCCGAACTTCACCTCGATCTTCAGCGGGACCAGCGCGCCGGCCTCCTACACCGCGCCGCACATCAAGAAGGTCATGATCCTGATGACCGACGGGGAGTACAACAGCGCCTACTGCAACGGCGTCATCTCCCAGGACTCGACCAACGGTTCGGGCTCGGTCAGTGACCACATCAACTGCAACGCCCCGAACGGCGATACCTACAGCCAGTCCGAGGCGCTGTGCACGCAGATGAAGCTGAAGGACGTGATCATCTACACGGTCGGCTTCCAGGTCGGCAACGCCGCCAACGCCGTCAACCTGATCAACAACTGCGCGACGGACGCCCAGCACGTCTATACCCCTAACACCGGCACCGCCCTTCAGGACGCCTTCGAGGCCATCGGCGCCGATATCGCGGCTCTGCGGATATCCAGATAGCGATCCATTTACCGATCCGACCCTATTCTGCCCCCGAAACGGGGATAGCGATGAAGCGGCGCCTGACACGGGCAAAGACCAGGCTGGCCGGTTTCGGCCGCGACGAGGGTGGCAACATCGCCATCATCGCCGCCATCGGCGTGCCCATCCTCGCGCTGGTCAGCTTCGCCCTGCTCGACATCAACCGGGCCAGCAGCCAGAAGCGCGAGCTGCAGGACGCCCTCGACGCCGCCGCCCTCTACGCCGCCCGCTCCACCGCCGTCACCGACGCCGACCTGCAGAAGGTCGGCTCGAAAGCCCTGGTCGCCCAGCTCGGCACCATGGTCGACACCAGGCTGATCAGCTCCAGCTTCGCCCTTGGCAAGAACGGCGCGGTGGTCGCCACCGCCCAGGTCAGCGTCAAGCCGTTCGTCTCCAACATCTGGCTGCAGGGCGACATGGAGGTCGGCGCCAACAGCGAGGTGCTGCGCTCGATGAACCGCATCGAGCTGGCCCTGGTGCTCGACAACACCGGCTCTATGGCTGGGTCCAAGCTCGCCAACCTCAAGACCGCCTCGTAGAACCTCATCGACACCCTCGCCACCAGCGCGGCGCGCAGCAGCGAGCCCAACCCGGTCAAGATCGGCATCGTGCCCTTCAGCCAGACGGTGAAGGTCGGCGCGACCTACAGAAGCCAGACCTGGATCGACCAGACCGGCGCGGCGCCGATCAACCGCGAGATCTTCTGGGACAAGGCCACGGCCACGACCATCAACGCCAACCGCTTCACCCTGCTCGGCAACATGGGCCAGAGCTGGGGCGGCTGCGTCGAGACCCGGGCCCAGCCCTACGACGTGCAGGACACCGCCCCCACGACCGGCACGCCCGCCACCCTCTACACGCCCTACTTCGCGCCGGACGAGCCGGACTCGCGGTCAAAGTCGGGCAACGCCAACGGCGACTTCGGCAGCTTCTCCAACGACTACCTGCCCGACGAGCTGTTCAGCACCACCAACTGGAAAATCCCCCAGGGCTACATCGGCAAGTACGACCAGGCGCCCAGCGGGGGCGGCGGCCCCAACCGGGGCTGTGACCTGCAGCCGATCATGCGGCTGACGACCAACTGGTCGAGCCTCAAGACCCTGGTCGACGGCATGGTCGCCACCGGCAACACCAACATCCCGCTCGGCGCGGCCTGGGGCTGGAACCTGCTGTCGCCGAACGGTCCGTTTGCCGATGGCTCGGCCTACGGCACGGCCAAGCTCAGCAAGATCGCCATCATCATGACCGACGGCGACAACGTCATGAGCGATACGGGGAACGACAACGAGAGCAACTACAACGCCCTCGGCTATGTCTGGCAGAACCGTCTCGGCATTAACGGCGGCGGCCAGGGCGCCCGCACGTCCGCCATGGACAAGCGGCTGGCGCTGCTTTGCGAGAACATGAAGGCCAGGGGCGTGGTGATCTACACGGTCCGCGTCGAGGTCAAGTCGGGGGCCAGCGCCCTGCTGAAGAAGTGCGCGACCACCGCCGACCGCTACTACGATGTCCAGAACGCCGCCGACCTGAACGACGTCTTCCAGCGCATCGCCGGCGAGATCTCCAACCTGCGGATCTCGAAGTAGCAGAGGCAGAGGGGACACCTCGTCCCTGCTGCCGGCGGCCTCAGGCCGCCGCCGCCGCCTCTTCCTCGCCGCACACCCTCGCCAGCACCTCGAACAACGCCTCAGCGCTGATCGGCTTGGTCAGGTGGCCGTCAGCTCCCGCCTCCGCCGAGGCCCGTACGTGTTCAGGCAGGGCGTTGGCCGAGAGGGCCCAGATCGGCGTTCGGCGGGTCTCAGTGGCGCGGATGGCCCGGATGGCGGTGAGACCGTCCATGACCGGCATCTGCATGTCCATCAGCACCAGGTCGAAGCTGCCCGCGGCGAGGGCCTCGACCGCCTCGGCGCCGTTCTCGACGGAGGTCAGCTCGACCCCCGCCGGTTCCAGCAACAGCTGCACGACGCGCCGGTTGACCGCATGGTCCTCGGCCAGCAGCACCCGCGGCGCCCGCGCCTGGAGGGAGTCGGCCGGCGCCGCGACAAAGGTCGCTTCCGGCTCGGCCACCTGAACCAGCGGCAGGGTGAGAATGAAGACCGCGCCCTTGCCCGGCTCCGACTCGGCGGTCAGATCGCCGCCCATGATGCCGGCCAGCTGACTGGAAATGGCCAGGCCCAGGCCCGTGCCGCCGAACCGGCGGGTGATCGAGCCGTCGGCCTGTTCGAACCGTTCGAACATCCGGGCTTTGAACGACGCGTCGAAGCCGATGCCGGTGTCGCGCACCGCCAGGGCAAGCACCCCGTCATCGACGAAGGCGCGTAGCGAGACCGAGCCTCGGGTCGTGAACTTGATGGCGTTGGACAACAGGTTGCCCGTCACCTGCCTCAGGCGCATCGCGTCGCCTTCGAACCAGGCGTCGGCGGAAGGGTCGATATCGAGATCGAAGGCGAGGCCCTTGTCGGCGGCCAGCGGCCGGAACAGGTCGGCGATGGCCTGGAGCGAGGCGTTGAGCGCAAAGGGCTCGCTCTTCAGGTCCAGCTTGCCGCTTTCGATGCGGGCCAGGTCCAGCAGATCGGACAGAATCGCTTCCAGCGTCTGGCCGGAGGTGCGGATCAGCCCGCCCATCTCCTCCTGGGCGGCGCTGAGCTCGGTGCGCGACAGGGCCGCGGCCACACCCATCACCCCGTTCAGCGGGGTGCGGATTTCATGGCTCATGTTGGCCAGGAACTCGCTCTTGGCCCGGCTGGCCGCCTCCGCCGCGTCGCGGGCGCGCGTCACCTGGTCTTCAGAGCGCTTGCGGTCGGTGATGTTCTTCAGGACGCCCAGCAGGCGCTGCGGCCGGCCCTTGTCGTCCGCGAACAAATCGGCGCCCGAAAACGCCCACAGCGTCTCGCCGTTCGGGGCCACGACCCGCGTTTCGCAGCGGAACGGCGCCCCGTCGGCCAGCCGCGCCTGCCACAGCTCGAGGGCCTGCTCGCGGTCTTCCGGATGGACCAGGCTGAAGGGGTCGGCGGCGACGATGGAGTCGAAGGTGGTCTTGCCGTCGAAGAAGGTGTCGCTGGCGCCGTCGAACCGCAGCTCGCGCCGGGCGTAGTCGATCTCGTAGACCACTACGTCGGCGATCTCGAGGGCCAGCTTCAGCCGCGCCTCCGACAGTTCGGCCTGTTCGAGCGCGCCGATCACGTCGGTGATGTCATGGCTCATGGCGATCAGGCCGGCGACATTGCCATCGCCGTCGCGCCAAGGGCCGACCTCGGCCCGCAGCCAGCGGTCAGCGCCATCCGGCCTGGCGATTCTCACCTGGTCGGACCAGGCCGTCGCCCCGGTCAGGCAGCGCTCGTAGGTGTCCTTCAGCTCGGCGTAGGACTGCGGAAACAACTCGCCCACATGGGCCCCTATGGCCCGCTCGCGGCTCACGCCGGTATCCTTGCTCCAGCGGGCGTTGACGTAGATGTAGCGCATGTCGCGGTCGACTAAGGCCAGAGCCACGGGCGCCGATCGCATGATCGCCTCCTTCACCGCGACGGCCTCCCGGGTCTGGCGGGCGCCCTCCTCGCGGGCCCGCTCGGCGCGCAGCCGCTCGACGGCTTCGGACAGCAGGGCGGCACAGTCCTTCAGATATCCCTCGGCGACCGCATCGTAGGCCTTTGGTTCAGGCGACAGGACGCAGAGGGCGCCGATGCGCAGGCCGCTGCTCAGCCTCAGGGGCGTGGCGCAGTAGAAGCGGGCGTAGGGAGCGCCGGTCGTCCAGGAATGGTCCGGGTTGGAGACGCATGCGTCCTCAATCCAGATGCCGTTCTCGTTCTGCACGCTGACGGAGTCGCTGCCGTCGACCAGGCTCTCCTCGAAATCGGAGAAGGCCGAGTGCCAGATTTGGCCATCCTCGTTGAGCACCACATAGGCGTGGGCCGCGCCGCTAAGGGCGACGGCGATGCTGGAGACCCGCTGGATGGTCGGGCGCAGGGCGGCCAGGTCCAGGGAACGGACCTCGCGCAGGCCTTCGTCGTCGATGGGCTCGGGCGCCTTTTGCGCCATGGACAGTCCCCCTTGCATACTGAGGGAACTGTTGCAGTCGACGGTTAAGATTAAGTAGGTCCAGGCAATCGATGCCCCTACGGATCAGCCCAGTTTGATCTCCGCCAGCCGCTGCTTGAGGAAATCGTCGGCGGTGATCGGGGTCGGGTAGCGGTGCGGATTCTCCGCATCGGCCCGGCCCGGCAGGGTCTCGATCAGGTGGTCGGGCGCGTAATGCAGGAAGAAGGGCGTCGAATACCGCGCAACGCCCCGCCGCTCCGGCGGCGGATTGACCACCCGGTGCGTCGTCGACGGCAGGTAGTCGTTGGTGGCGCGGCTCAGCATGTCGCCGATGTTGACCACCAGCGAGCCGGCCGGCGGGTTGATCGGCAGCCAGCGGCCGTCACGGTCGAGAACTTCCAGCCCGCCCTCTTCGGCCCCCAGCAGCAGGGTGATGGCGTTGATGTCCTCATGGGCGCCTGCCCGCTCGTTCGGCCCATCGAAGCCGGCCGGCGGATAGTGCAGCAGGCGCAGGATGGAGTTGCCGTCCTTGACCTGGACATCGAAGGTGTGGCGCTCCAGGCCCAGATAGCTGGCGATGGCCTGCAGCACCTTGCCGCCCATGCCGTCGAGAGCGTCGAACAGCCAGGTCAGCTCTTCCCTGAAGCCGGCGACCTCATCGGCCCACAGGTTGGCGGGCATCGAGGCCGCGTATTTGTGGCCGGCCGGCAGGTCGCGGCCGACGTGCCAGAATTCCTTGAGGTCGAAGTGCTGGTTCCCCTTGGCCGTCTCGACGCCGAACGGGGTATAGCCGCGCTGGCCCTTGCCGCCCTCGACGAAGTATTTCTTCTTGGTTTCTTCCGGCAGGGCGAAGAATGCCTTCGCCCGCTCGATGGCGCTGTCGATCTTCTCCTGGCCCATGCCGTGGTCGCTGATCACCGCGAAGCCATAGCGCCGGAAGCTGTCGCCCAGGGCCTTGGCGAAGCCGGCGAAGTCGCTCTCGTATTGCTTGAACGAAACAGGGGCGATGGCGGAGGGGGCGGGCGCGGATTGGGTCATGGCAGCCTGGAAGAGAATGGGCCGGGATTTCTACACCAGTCGCGCCGATGGCGAAACCGCACCCGGCCAGGCATCGCGCGTCGCCTTTGTCGGAACCTCGACAGAGGACAGGCGTTCCGGCGGTCGGGACACCTCTTCCAAGGACAATACAGACATGATCCGCCGCACCTTTGCGCTTGCCGCCTGCCTGACCGGCGCCGTCGCGCTCTCGGCCTGCACGACCACCGATCCCTATACGGGCGAGGTCGTGCGCAACAACACCGGAACCGGCGCGGTCATCGGCGCCATCGGCGGCGGCCTGCTGGGCTATCTGTCCAACACCTCCGACAGTGAACAGGGCCGCAAGAACGCCCTGCTCGGCGCGGGCATCGGCGGCCTGGCCGGGACGGGCGTCGGCGCCTACATGGACCGGCAACAGGCCGACCTGCGCCGCGAACTGGCCGACAGCGGCGTCAGCGTCACCCGCGACGGTGACAACCTGATCCTCAACATGCCCAGCGACGTGACCTTCGCCTCCAACAGCGAAAGCCTGCAGCCGCAGTTCTACGACACCCTGGACGCCGTCGGCCGGGTGCTCGGCGCCTATCCCTCCACCCTGCTCGACATTGTCGGCCATGCCGACAGCGACGGCGCCGACGACTACAACCTCGCCCTGTCGGAGCGCCGCGCCCGCTCGGTCGCCGACTACCTGGTCCGCAACGCCCGCCTCAACCCCGACCGCGTGGCCCTCGCCGGTCGCGGCGAACGCGACCCGATCGCCAGCAACGCCACCGCCGCCGGCAAGGCGCAGAACCGCCGCGTCGAGATCGTCATCCGCCCGCTGCGCGGCTGATCAGGCAAGGGACTTCAAGGGCGACTCCGATCAACATCGGGGGCGCCCTTACCCCATTGCGAAGACACACAGCCTGTTGCCGTCCAGGTCGCGAAAACAGGCGGCATGCCGGCCCGGCCCCGGCTCGCCAAGGGGACCCAGCACCGCGTCGCGCCAGGGAGCCCCCCGACCGGGCTTCGAGCAATATGTCTGGACATATTCATCTGCAAGTTCAGAGCTTTCCTACAGTTCGTCGCACCTGGCTGGCTCTCCCTTCGCCACTGTAGGTCGCGCCGGTGCGCTTTCGACCTACAAACCCGAAGCGTCGACCCACGTCCCGGGCTACGCCGCGACCTACATCCGCAGCGGTCGAACCCACGCAAAAGCCCACAGATTCGGGGCCTTGGCCGATTTTCACGGCCCCTCGGACGGCGCCGCGCTTTTTTGTAGGTCGGGCCAGCCGCGATATAATGATCACCGCTTCGATAGCGCGGCCCGCCGCTGACGGTGGTAGCCTCGCCGGCATCCTCCGGAGATCCCCCGTGAAACCCGCCCCCATGACCTGCGACGAGGCCTCGCGGAAACTGCTCGGCCGCCCGGCTGACGAGATTTCCGGGCTGGAGCGGGCGGTCATCGAGCGGATCATCGCCCGGGGCGCCATCTCCCGCGACCTGTCGGCAAACGCCGATGACATGACCTTCGGCCAGCGGCTGGCCGACCGGGTCGCGGCCGTCGGCGGCTCCTGGGCCTTCATCATCGGGTTCGGCGTCGTGCTGGTGGTGTGGGTGGCCCTCAACAGCTGGGCGCTCGTCGTCGCGGGCATCAAGCCCTTCGACCCCTACCCCTTCATCTTCCTCAACCTGATGCTGTCGATGCTCGCCGCCCTGCAGGCGCCGGTGATCATGATGAGCCAGAACCGCCAGGCCATCAAAGACCGCGAGGCCGCCCGCCACGACTACGAGGTCAACCTCAAGGCCGAACTGGAGATCATGGCCCTGCACGAAAAGCTCGACGCCCTGCGCGACCACGACCTGGCCGAACTGCTGCGGCAGCAGATCGAACTCCTCCAACGGCTCGCGCCCCAGGACAAGAGCGGGCAGCCGTAAGAAATCCTGAGTTCCCTACCCTCGGGTCAGGCCGCTATCAGGGCCGGATCACGGAGCCTTTCATGACTGACCTCGCCGCCCTCTTCACGCCCCTGACCTTCGCCCACGGCCCGGCGATGAAGAACCGCCTGATGCTGGCGCCGCTGACCAACACCCAGAGTCACCCGGACGGCAAACTCTCGGACGAGGAGCTTCATTGGCTGGTCATGCGGGCCGAGGGCGGCTTTGGTCTGACCATGACCTGCGCCGCCCATGTGCAGCGCATCGGCCAGGGCTTTCCCGGACAGCTGGGCATCTGGTCCGACGACCACCTGCCGGGCCTGACCCGGCTGGCCGCCGCCATCAAGGCCAACGACAGTGTCGCGGTGGTCCAGCTGCACCACGCCGGCATGCGCTCGCCGGCCGAGCTGATCGGCGAGGCGACGGTCTGTCCGTCCGACAACGAGGAGTTCAAGGCCCGCGCCCTGACCGGCGAAGAGGTGCTGCAGCTCAAGGCCGACTTCGTCGCCGCCGCCGTGCGGGCCGAAAAGGCCGGCTTCGACGGCGTCGAGTTCCACGGCGCCCACGGCTACATCCTGTGTCAGTTCCTGTCCGACGAGATCAACACCCGCACCGACCAGTGGGGCGGCTCGCTCGACAATCGGGTGCGCCTGATCCACGAGATCCTCATCGAGGCCCGCGCCGCCTGCGGTCCTGACTTCCAGATCGGCCTGCGCCTGTCGCCCGAGCGTTTCGGGCTGAAGCTGGCCGAGATTCGGGAGGTGGCCGGCAGGCTGATGACCAGCGGCCTGATCGACTATCTCGACATGAGCCTGTGGGATGTCGGCAAGCTGCCGATTGAGGAAGCTTTCGCCGACAAGAGCTTGATCGACTGGTTCGCCGAGCTGCCGCGTGGCGACTGCCGCCTGGGCGTAGCTGGCAAGATCATGGAGCCGGCCTATGCCGCCTCGCTGCTGGACAAGGTCGATTTCGTCCTGCTCGGCCGCGCAGCGATCCTGCACCATGACTGGCCGCATCGCGCCGCCAGGGAAGACGGCTTCAAGCCGGTCAGCCTTCCGGTCACCCGCGCCTATCTGGCCAGCGAAGGCCTCAGCCCGGTGTTCCAGGACTACATGGCCGCCTGGAAGGGCTTCGTCGCCGACGACGCCGCCTGACGTCCGGAGCCTGTCAGGCCGAAGTGTCCGCGGTTCGGCCGCCCGGACAGACTCCTACTCAAGACTCTCAGACTTGCCCCCTCCATTTCTTTTAACTACGCACAGCTCATGACCACGCCCTTCACCCCCCTGTTGGCCCAGCTGGCCGACCAGCCCGACGGCTCTTCCCTGACCGTCACCGACGACTGGACCCAGGGCCGCACCCTGTTCGGCGGCATCAGCGCCGCCTTCTGCGTGGCAGCCGGCGAGCGGACGGCGGGCGAGGATCGCGAAGGCGGCGCCCCGCCTCTGCGCTCGGCCCAGTTCGCCTTTATCGGCCCGGCTTCGGGGCCCTTGCGGGTCTCGACCGAGGTTCTGCGCCGGGGCAAGTCCACCGTCTTCGTCCAGGCCGACGTGCACGGCGAGGGAGGCCTGGCCACGCGCGCCCTTCTGACCTTCGGCGCCGGCCGGGCCAGCGCCATCGACGACGAGGACTATCCGGCCCCGCCGACCCTCAACCCCGACGACTGCCCGCCCCTGCACGGCAAGCCCGGTCAGGGCCCCGGCTTCGTGGCCAACTTCGACATCCGCCCGGCCAATGGCGTCGCCATCTTCAGCCGTGAGGCCCGCGAGGCCGACAACCGCCCGGACCTGCTGCTCTGGGCGCGTCACCGCGACCCGGACGCCGGCATCGGCCCAGCCGCCCTGATCGCCCTGGCCGACACCCCGCCGCCGGCCGCCATCCGGCTGATGAAGACCTCGGCCCCGATCAGCACCATGACCTGGATGGTCGACATCCTCACCCCCCCGCCCCTCGAGGGCGACCGCGGCTGGCGGCTGCTGCAAAGCACAGCCCAGGTCACCAGGGACGGCTATTCCAGCCAGTCCATGACCCTGTGGGACGAAGCCGGCCGGCCGCTGGTCATCGGCAGGCAGAACATCGCCGTCTTCGCCTGAAGCATGTTCCGATAACCGGGAACCGGTTATCGGATCCAACGCGCGATCAGAAAGTAGCTTTCGCCGCCCGGTTTTTGTAGGCCGGGCGGGTCCGGATACAATGGCTATCCGCTTCGATAGCCATAGGAGCCAGCCATGGTCCAAGCCCCCCCGCTCAAGACCGGCGGCTGCCGCTGCGGCCAGATCCGCTTTGCGATCTCCGCCCCGCCCATGCTGACCATGGCCTGCCATTGCCGAGGCTGTCAGCGGATGAGCGGCGGCCCCTACAGCCTCAGCGTCGCCGTCTCGCCCGCCGGCTTCGAGGTCACGCAAGGCGAGCCGGTGATTGGCGGCATGCATGGCTCACCGCGCCATTTCCATTGCCCCTACTGCTTGAGCTGGCTCTTCACCCGGCCGGAGGGCGACTTTTTCGTCAACGTCCGCACCCCGATGCTGGACGACCCCTCCGGCCTCGACCCTTTCATGGAGACCTGCACGGACGAAGGTTTCGCCTGGGCGAAGACCCCGGCGAAGCACAGCTATCCGGAGTTTCCTCCGATGGAGGCCTATCGGGCCCTATTCGCCGAATACGCCGGCCGCTAGTCTTCTTCCCCCGCCGCCACCCGCTCGCGGTGGCGGGCCATGGCGTCGCTGAAGGCGGCCGCCAGGATGCCGGTCGGCAGGGCGATCAGGCCGATGCTGGTCACCGCCGTCACCGAGGCCAGCAGCTTGCCGATCGGGGTGACCGGATAGATGTCGCCGTAGCCGATGGTGGTCAGGGTCGCCACAGCCCACCAAAGGGCCCGGGGAATGGAGCCGAACTTGTCCGGCTGGGCGTCACCCTCGGCCAAGTAGAGCAGGGTCGCGGAGAACACCATCAGCCCGATGCCGGCAAACAGGCTGAGGAACAGCTCGGCCCGCCGGGAGGTGATTGCCTCGCCAATGTGCCGCCAGGCCGAGGACATGCGGCCGAGCTTGGCCAGACGCAGGACCCGCAACAGTCGGAAGGCCCGCAACAAGGGGCCGGCCGGTGCGCCAGGTGTCAGGGTGGCGATGATGGTCAGCAAGTCGATGAGGCCGCTGAACGAAAACATGAACCGAAGGCGTTTGCGCCAGCCGCCCTCAGGCCCCGGCCGTTCCGGCGCCACCCACAGCCGCGCAAGGTACTCCACCACGAAAACCCCGCCGAACACGAACTCGGCCAGGAAGAACAGCCGGGCATTGCGGTCGTGAATGGTCGGCTCGGTGGCGACGATGGCCACGGCGGACGCAAAGACAATGAAGATCGCCAGGGCCCAGTTGGTCGGCGACAGGCCGAACCGGCGCGCTTCGGGGTCGAGCTGGCGATAGAGCCGCGTCCGCAGGGTTGTCGGCTTGCCGTCCGGCATCTGTTTTCCCTCGCCCAACCCGGACAATCCTAAACGATTCTCCGTCAGCCGGCCCGGCTGACCAGCCGCCTCTGCCACAGCGCCGCCAGATGCTCGATCGGCATCGGCTTGGCGAACAGATAGCCCTGGAATGCGTGGACGCCCGCGACAGCCAGGAACTTGCGCTGCTCCTCGGTTTCCACCCCCTCGGCGACCACCTTCATGCCCAGCGCCCGGCCGACGCTGATCACTGCATGCACCAGGGTGGCGCTGGTGGTGTCGCCGGGGCACCCGATGATGAAGCAGCGGTCGATCTTCAGCTTGTTGAAGGGATAGAGCCGAAGCTGGTTAAGGCTGGTGTAGCCCATGCCGAAGTCGTCCAGCGCCACCGAGACGCCCAGCGCCTGCAGCCGGTCGATCGCCCGCTTGGCCTCGTCCTCGTCGGCCAGCACGGCGGTTTCTGTCAACTCCACCTCCAGCCGGCCGGCCGGAAAGGCGTGTTTCAGCAACATCGCCGACAGGTCGTCGACGAAGCTGGGGTCGGCGACGTCCAGGGCGCTGGCGTTGATGCTGACCGGCAGCCCTTCGAGATGCAGGGTGTCGGACATCGCCTGCTGCATCACCCAGCGGGTGATCGGGCCCATCAGCCCGGCCTTCTCGGCGAGAGGGATGAAGCGGTTGGGGCCGATGGGTCCCTGGGTCGGATGGGTCCAGCGCAGCAGGGCCTCGCAGCCGGTCACCGACTGGCCGTCGCGGCTGAACTGCGGCTGGTAGGCCAGGCTGAACTGGCCGCGCTCGGCGGCCTTCGCAAGCGCAAGGGTCAGGGCCGCATCTTCCGACGACAGACCGGGGACGGCCCTGGGGGCCGGGGCATCGGCGTCGAGCACCGACAGCGTGGCGGCCAGCTGGTCCTGCAGGGCCTGGCCGGCGGCGACATCGACGACGCCCTCGTCACGGGCCCGGCCTTCCAGCTCGGCGCAGGTCTGGGCCAGGGCCCGGGCCCCGATATTGAGGCTCATCGACTTCAGGGCATGGGCCGCCCGTGCGGCGCCGTCGACATCGCCGGCCAGCGCCGCCTCCTGATAGGCCTGGACGGCCGGCGGCGCGTTCTCGCGGTAGAGCCGGCGGACGCGCTCGACAAAGTCGCCCTTGCCGGACGCGGCCATGCGGGCCAGCTCCGACGTGACCTCCGGGTCCAGCAGGTCGCTGGCCAGCCCGGTTGGCGCTTCGGGTTCCGGGACCTCGGCCGGGGCCGGCGCCGCCGAAGGTTCGACAAAGCGGGCCATGACGGCGGCCATCCCGGCCAGGGTGAACGGCTTGTGCAGCACATCGTCCATGCCCGCCTCCCGCCACTGGTCGGCGGCGCTGCCGACCACATGGGCGGTCAGGGCGACGATCGGCGTGCGGCGGCCCTGCTCGCGGCTGCGGATCTCGCGCGCCGCCTCATAGCCGTCCATCTCCGGCATGGAGCCGTCCATCAGCACCAGGTCATAGCGGCCGTTCAGCGTCGCTTCGACGCCCTGGCGACCGTCCTCTGCCGTGTCGCAGTCGGCCCCCAGCCGCGACAGGGCCTCCATCGCCACCTCGCGGTTGACGGCGCTGTCATCGACGACCAGCACCCGGCGACCGACAAAGCCGGGCAGCACGGCGGAGGCCTGCGCTGCCTGGGCCTCGCCGGGATCGGTCAGGACATCGCCCGCCGCCACCTGGGCCAGGGCCCGCATCAGATCACCCCGCCGCAGCGGCTGGATCAGCGCGGCATCCGCCTTGCCGGACCGGGTCAGGGCGGCGGGCCGCGGATCGCCATACTCGCCCAGCACCAGGGTGGGGGCCTGCCCTCGCGCTTCCTCCAGCGCCGACGGGTCAGCGATGACCAGCGCCGCGCCCTCCGCATCCAGGCCCTGAGGCGTCATCCCGGCCGCCGCCAGATACCGTGTCGCCACGGCCCGCGTGCAGGGTCCCGCCAGCGAAAGCCCGACCGGCGCGACCAGTTGCGGCCAGGCCGGCGCCGCCTCCACCGTGTCCAGCGGAACCGAGAATCCGAATACCGAGCCCCTGCCCACCTCGCTGGCCACCTCGATCTCGCCGCCCATCGCCTCGACCAGACGCTTGCAGATGGCCAGGCCGAGGCCCGTGCCGCCGAACCGCCGGGTGATTGACTGGTCGGCCTGGGTGAAGGCCCCGAACAGGCTGCAGATCTTGTCGGGCGCGATACCGATGCCGCTGTCGCGCACCCGTACCCGGATGCCCCCTTCATATGGCTCGACGGTGATCATCACCCCGCCGGCCTCGGTGAACTTGATGGCGTTATTCACCAGGTTGCCGACCACCTGTCGCAGCCGCGTCGGATCGCCCATGACCCTGGCCGGGGTGGCCGGATCGACGAAGGCCGCGATGTCCAGCCCCTTCGAGCGGGCCCGTTCCCAGAACAGGCTGGCGACGTCCTCGACGATCTCGGCGGGATCGATCGGCGCCGCCTCGAGGTCCATCTTGCCGGCCTCGATCTTCGAGAAATCGAGGATGTCGTTGATGATGGCCAGCAGGCTGGAGCCCGACTTGGCGATCACCTCGGCGAACCGCCGCTGCCGGGCCGGCAGGTCGCCGGCGGCCAGCATCTCGGCCATGACCATGATGCCGTTCATCGGGGTGCGGATTTCGTGGCTCATGGTCGCCAGGAAGTCGCTCTTGGCGGCATTGGCGCTTTCGGCCGCGTCCTTGGCCACCCGCAGGTCGGCGGTGCGCACCGCCACGGTTCGCTCCAGTCCCTCGACATGGCCGGCGATTTCCCGGTCGCGGCTGCGCACCTCGGCCAGCATGGCGTTGAAGCCATCGACCAGTTCGGCGATCTCGGCGTCGGCCCGGTCGGGCGCCTCTGTTGGCTTGTCGTAGTCGTGCGTCGCCCGCACGGCGGCCATGCTGTCCTTCAGCGACAGGATGGGCGCGGTAATCCGCCGTTGCAGCCGCCAGGCCACCAGCAGGCCGACCAGCGCCGCCAACACGCCGGCCAGCAGGCTGACGACAAGCGCGCCCCCCAGCCGGGCGAAGATGCCGCTGGTCTGGCCCAGCAACACCACCTCGCCCACCGGCTGGCGGCCGTGGACGACGGGCGCCCTGACCTCGACCGTGCCGGACCGCAGTAGCGAAACGGTCGAGGCGCTGTCCTGCCCCCCCACCTGCACATCGCGGCTGAGGCGCGCGCCGGACCCCGTCTCGGCCAGTGTGCGCCCGTCGAGCGTCTCGATGCGGGCATAGGAAACGCCTGGCAGCAGGTTGATGGCCCGCAGCGACCGATAGGCCTTCGAGGCGCTCTTCTCGGCGGTCGCCTCGGCGCCTGTCGAGGCCAGGACGGCGGCGGCGGCGCGAAACTGTTCCAGCTGCAGGGCGGCCTCGCGGCGACCATCGCGAACGGCGCTGACCAGCGTCATCACGGCCACGGCCACGCCCACCGAGGCCAGCACCAGAAGGGCCAGCCGCGTGCGAATCGAGCTTCTGTGTCGGGACCCCGACTTCGAGATCGGCAAAAGTTTCATTTTATCCGTGGCTTGCGCGACCTGCGACGTTACGTCCCATTAATTTCCTTGTGCTTAATGTGGGGGCTCAAAGTTGAAATAGAGGGGGCGCTCATGGAGGCGCGGGTCCGGCTTCGGCGGGCCTTCTATTACTTGGCCCAGGCCGATCTTCGTCTGCTGTTCGTCGACGATGATCCCATCCTGCGCGAGTTCGCTTCCGTGCATCTGGCGTCCGAGCACATGCAGCTGTCGACGGCGGCCGACGGGGCCGAGGGCCTGGCCGCCATCGCTGCCGACAGTCCCGACCTGGTGCTTCTCGACCTCGACATGCCCAACATCGACGGGTTCGAGGTGCTGCGCCGGCTGCGGGCCGATCCGAAGACGGAGCATCTGCCGGTCATCGTCGTCACCGGCCGGGAGGACACCGCCGCCATCGACCGCGCCTTTGACGCCGGGGCGACCTCCTTCATCGCCAAGCCGATCAACTGGCGGCTGCTCAACTACCAGGTCCGCTATGTGCATCGGACCTGCGCAAACGAGGCCTTCCTGATCGAAGAGCGCGGCCGCATTGGCCAGGACCGGTCCAGGGCCGACGCAGCGCTGAAGGCCGTGGCCCGCGAAGGATCCCGCTTCCTCGGCCAGGCCCTGCGGGCCAATCCCGACCTGCGCGAGGCCGCCGCCGCCTTCGCCGCCGCGGTCGAGGCCGCCGCCAACCCGCCGGATACGCCCTGATGTCGGCGTGGCGTCGTCTGCTCACCCTGGCGCGTCGTCTGGAGCAGGACAGGGGCGGCAATGTCATCACGACCTTTGCTCTGGCCATGCCGGTGATCGCCATCCTGGCGCTCGGCGGTATCGACCTGGCCAGCGTCAGCGCCGACAAGCAGAAACTGCAGGACGTCGCCGACTCCGCCGCCCTGATGGCCGCCAAACAGCTGGGCATGGCCGACAACAACGGCCTGGCGGAGCGGACCAAGGCGGCCATGGCCGCCCAGGTCGCTGATCTGGCCGGCCGGCTCACCTACACCGCCTCGGTGACACCCGACACGGAGGAAGGCCTCGTCCAGGTTCAGCTCACCGTCAACCGCAACAGCTTCTTCGCCAACATGCTGCCGCCCGGCGGATGGAACTTCACCATCACCGCCAACGCCCAGCAGATGGGAACGACGCCGCTCTGCGTGCTCAACTTCGGCGAGGACAAACTCGACATGATTGAGATGCGCGACTCAGCCGCCGTTCTGGCCCCCGGCTGCCTGGTCCACTCCAACTCCGACGTGAAGGTGCAGCAGTCGGCCAGCCTTTCGGCCGGCGTCGTTCAGGCTTCCGGCCTGGCCAGTGGCCTCATCACCCCGGCCCCGCAGACCGACGCCCCGGTCATCGATGATCCCTTCTCGACCATGGCTATCAATCCGCCGGGCAGCCGCTGCTCGCCGCTCGACCTGGTGGCCGAGTTGCTGCCGGTCGTCCTGCTACCGGGCATTCATTGCGGCAACATCAGCGCCATCAAGTCCTCGACCATCACCCTGCTGCCCGGCGAGCACTACTTCCAGAAGGGCAAGCTGGAACTGAAGGAAAGCGCCACACTGGTTGGCGACAACGTCGTGCTGATCTTCGGCAAGGACGCCCAGTTCCAGTTCAAGGACAATTCAAAAGTCAGCCTGCGCGGCCGTCGCCAGGGGGCCTACGCCGGCTTCGTCATCGCCACCACGCGAGACAACCAGCACACCTTCGAGATCTCCTCCAGTTCCGCCCGCGAGCTGCTCGGCACGGTGTACATCCCCAACGCCGAACTGCTGGTCAGGGGCGCCAACAAGGTCGCCGACCAGTCCGCCTGGACGGTCATCGTCACGCGCTCGATAATGCTGCGCGACAATCCCGACCTGGTGATCAACAAGAACTACGCCGGCTCCAACGTGCCGGTGCCGAGCGGCGTCGGCAACAAGGCCAGCAGCGGCGTCGTGCGGCTGACGCAATAGCCCCTGGCGGGCGCCCACCGCCCTCTACGGATCGACGAACACCCCCTCCTGAAAGATGGTCTCCCCGAACCAGGGATGCACGAACCTCATGGCGAACCGGAAACACCCGCCGCCCAGGTCCGTGTGCACCACATGCGCCACGCCCGGCGTCAGGATGGTCGGCAGCGGGATGACCAGCGGCCCCAAAACCCAGACATAGCCCCTGCCGCGAAAATGCAGGGCGCCGTCCTCCACGGTGACTTCCGAGCGCATGCCGAGGCCGCCGCGCGCCACTTCCAGAAGCTCGCCCGCCTGGCCCAGTTGCTTGCGCGAGGTGACCAGCATCTCGGGACGGCCCGCGAAGCTGTACCAGCGGTCCCAGACCACCCCGCCCGCCTCCATCCGCACCACCACCCGCATGGGCACGGCCTCGCCGGTCCAGGGCGCCAGCGGCGTGCCGATCAGGCGGCAGGCCTGGGCGAGAAGCCGGCCGAAGCGGCTCGCCCGGACGATCATCTCGCCCGGATAGGTGATCTCCTCGCCTACCCGGTGAAGGCCGAACCGTTCCCGCACCGCCAGCGGCAGGCGGCTCCAGGCGGCCTCGCCGACCAAGCGGCGGAAGTCGAGCATCGCGGGGGTCGCCAGTCGCCGTCGGGGACGCGCCGGCCGGACCCCGTGTCGACCAACCCAGCCCGCCAGCGTCCCCATGACCAGCCCTCCCTCTAGCGTCCGATAAGTTTGGCGATCCGCCCGCCCAGCGCGATCAGCTTGATCAGGGTGGGCCTCGGCACATCGCGCATCTGGCGATGCCAGCCGTCGAGCTGGACCAGAAAGCCCTGCATGGTCTTCAGCCGGTCCAGCGCGTAGGCGGGCGTGGCCTTGTCGCTCGCGGCCTCGGTGACGCAGGCGCCCAGCATCTCCAGGGTCGGGTCGATCTCGCGGCGCTTGCGGCCCTCGACGATCAGTTCCAGCATGTCCCAGGGATCGGTCCGGGCGGCGAAATGGTCGCGGCGGTCACCTTCCAGATGGACCAGCCTGATCCGGTCCCAGCCCATCAGTTCCTTGAGGCTGGTCGAGACGTTCGACCGGGCGACCCCCAGAGCTTCGACGATCTGTTCGGCGTTTTGCGGCGCTTCGGCCAGGTAAAGCAGGGCGTGGATCTGGGCGACGGTGCGGTTCACGCCCCAACGCTGACCCATCTCGCCCCAGTGCAGGACGTAACGGCGCATGGCGGGGGTGATCTGCATGGCAATTCACTTGTTTCTGTTATGACAGAAATAGGCGAAATGCCTGGGGGACGCAAGAGGGGCTGGTCCGCCCGGGCTCCGCCCTGGGACCTGTGTTCAACCAGGCCCCAGGAATGGAAACGGGGAGGGGGCCCCAGACCCCCTCCCCGTAGAAACGCCGGCCTTGGCCTGAGGCCTTGGCCGTCGGCCGACGTTTGTCTCTTCGCCTTATGGCTGGCCGAGCGTGAAGGTCACTTCACGGCCCACCAGATCGGCCGGCGGACGGCTGACGTCGGTATCCTTGGCCGCGCCCTTCACGGCGGTGTCGAAGTCGGCCGAGCCGCTGGTCTGGGCGATGGTGACGCTGCTCGGACCGGCCGAGCCAAGGCGCAGCCGGATCTTCACGCTCTTGCCGTCGTCGGCCAGGCCGGCGGCCTCGACCTTGGACTGCAGGGCCGCCTTGGTCTTGGCCACCCAGGCGTCGGACGCCGGGCTGGCGTTGGCGGCGGAGACGCCGACGACGGCGATGAAGAGGGCGCCAGCGAGGGGGATGATGCGGTTCATGACAAGGTCTTTCTTTGTTTCCGGGGGAGGAAAAGCCGGGCGCTTTCACGCCGTCTACACAGGGGTAGAGGACAGGGGATGGGCGAACGGATGCGGACGGCGGCATTAAGTCTTGGTAACGTCGGGCCCGCCGCCGGGAGACCGCCAAACCCTTAATTGCGCTGGGGTTTCGCTGCATTGCAGCAAAGGCTTGGCGAACCCGGCGCAGGGTGTGCTAGAAGGTCCGACCCGGATTGAACGGCTCCCCGTAAAGGGCCTGTGGAAGGTGTCGTCGATGACGCAAATCAAGTCGGTCGGTGTGATCGGCGCCGGCCAGATGGGCTCAGGTATCGCCCATGTCTGTGCGCTGGCCGGCTATGAAGTGCGGCTGCACGACCTCGACCCGGCGCGCATTGTCGCGGCGCTTGGTAACATCGAGCGTAACATGAGCCGTCAGGCGGCCCGGGGCGTCATCGACGCCACCGCCGTCGCCCCGGCCATGGCCCTGATCAAGCAGACGGACGATGTCGCCCTGATCGGCGCGGCGGATCTGGCCATCGAGGCGGCCACCGAAGACGAAGACATCAAGAAGGCCATCTTCCGCAGCCTGGCGCCGCACCTCGGCGAGCACACCCTGCTGGCCTCCAACACCTCCTCGATCTCGATCACCCGCCTGGCCTCGACGACCGACCGGCCCGAGCGCTTCATCGGCCTGCACTTCATGAACCCCGTGCCGCTGATGAAGCTGGTCGAGGTCATCCGCGGCATCGCCACCGACGTCGACACCTATGAGACGGCGGTCAACTTCGCCCGCAGCCTGGGCAAGACCACCACCAACGCCGAGGACTTCCCGGCCTTCATCGTCAACCGCGTGCTGGTGCCGATGATCAACGAGGCCATCTACACCCTGTACGAAGGGGTGGGCACGGTGGAGAGCATCGACACCGCCATGAAGCTTGGCGCCAACCATCCGATGGGCCCGCTCGAACTGGGCGACTTCATTGGCCTGGACACCGTGCTCAGCATCATAAACGTGCTGCACGAAGGCCTGGCGGACTCCAAGTACCGCCCCTGCCCGCTGCTGGTGAAGTACGTCGAGGCCGGCTGGCTGGGCCGCAAGTCCAACCGCGGCTTCTACGATTACCGCGGCGAAACGCCCGTTCCGACGCGGTAGCTCATACGGTGACAGTCATCCGGCGCCGCCGGAGGACGGTCACCCCGGAAACGGCGTCGGCACGATCTGGGCGCAGGCCGCGTCCAGAACAGCGCCGGCCCCGTCCTTCAGCTTGAGGTTACCTTCGCTGTCGAGCAGATAGCGCCCCGCCCCATCGCTCAACACCTGCGCCCCGGCCTCCATCACCGCCGGCGCGCCCTTGTCCCCGGACGGTCCGCGCGTCAGCCGCCAGAGCGTCCCTTTGCGACTCCAGCGTTGCTCGAAGGTCTGCGCCTCGCCGCCCCCGGCGGGGGTCAGACCGCCGGCGCAGAACAGGTCGTAGGTGTCGGCCGTGGTCAGCGGCTTGCCCGCCGCCTTGCTGGCGCGGCTGATGCTGTATTCCGCCCAGTCGAGCGTCCCCCCATCGCCGGGTTCACCGTTGAACAAGAAAACCGGCGTGCCGCCCTCATAGCCGGGATACTGCGCCATGGCCTTTTCCATCCGCGCCTCCAGCGCCGTCAGCTGGGCCGCCTTGTCGCAGGCTTCCCAGGCCTTCATGTCGATGCCGGTCTTTGCCATCGCCGCGCGCGCCCAGCTGGCGGTATCGAGCAGCTGCTGACCATACTCGTCCTGGTCGCGGGGGCCCTTGAGCAGCGTCGGCTGCGTTCCGAACAGGGCGTCGGCCGCCGCCCAGTATTTGTCTTTCGGCGCGCATCGCGCGGCGGCGACGCCGGCCCGGGCCAGATTGGCGTGGCCGGCCGTGAACTCGACGAACACCATCCGGACCTTGCCGGTGTCGATGTACTTGCGCTTCAGCTCCGGAAGCGCCGTGCCGTACCAGTCGATGCAGTGCGGACAGCCGAAGGACAGATAGGCCTGCATGGTCACCGGCGCCCCGGGATCGCCCAGGGTGCGGCCCTCGGCGAAGACCGGGATCTTCGGCTGTGCGGCCACCGGGCCGGTCAGCAGGATCGTGGCCAGCACCGCAAAAGCGGCGGACAGGGAAGAAGCTTTCAACACGGCAGGTCCTTACAAGGGCAGAGGCGGTGTGCCGCCTCTGGACCGTCAATCCAAGGCCTTTTTGCGGTCAGCCCCAGCCCAGCGCCTTCGCCGCATTGTAGGTGATGAACGACGCCAGATAGGCCAGGGCCACCATGTAGACGAACATCACCGTCGGCCAGGTCCAGCTGTTGGTCTCGCGCTTCACCACGCCCAGCGTCGCCACGCACTGCGGCGCGAAGACGTACCAGGCCAGGAACGACAGGCCGGTGGCCAGCGACCACTGCGTCCGGACAATGCCTTCCAGCACCGACAGGCCGGCGCCCTCGACATCGCCGACCGAATAGATGGTGCCAAGCGTCGCCACGGCCACCTCGCGCGCGGCCATGCCGGGGATCAGCGCCACCGACATTTCCCAGTTGAAGCCGATCGGGGCCAGGAAGGGCTGGATGGCGTGGCCGATCATGCCGGCGAAGCTGTAGTCGATGGCCGGCCCGGTCGCGCCCTCCGGCGGATAGGGGAAGGTCGACAGGATCCAGACCAGCACCATCAGCGGCAGAATGATCCGCCCGGCCCGCTCGATGAAGATCCAGGCCCGCTGCGACAGCTGGCGGGCGACCTGCATGGCGTCCGGCGTCTTGTAGGCGGGCATCTCCATCATGAAGGGCTCGCTGCGCGTGCGCCAGAACAGCCGCTGGATAATGAAGCTGACCACCAGGGTGGCGACGATGCCGCTGGCATAGAGGCCGAACATCACCAGCCCCTGCAGACTGATCCAGCCCCAGACCTTCTCGTTGGGAATCAGGGCCGCGATGATCAGGGTGTAGACCGGGATACGGGCCGAGCAGGTCATCAGCGGGGCGACCATGATGGTGGTCAGCCGGTCGCGCTTCTGGTCGATGACACGGGTCGCCATGATGCCGGGAATGGCGCAGGCCAGGCTCGAGAGCAGCGGCAGGAAGGTGCGGCCGTGCAGGCCCGCAGCCCCCATCAGCTTGTCCATCAGGAAGGCGGCCCGGGCCATGTAGCCGGTGTCTTCCAGCAGGATGATGAAGAAGAACAGGATCAGGATCTGCGGCAGGAAGACCACCACGCTGCCGACCCCGGCGATCAGGCCGTCGACCACCAGGCGCTGGGCCAGGCCATCGGGCATGACCCGCGCGACCAGCGCCCCGAAGCCGAGCACCAGCGCCTCCAGCCCGTCGGCCAGCGGCGTCGCCCAGGTGAACACCGCCTGGAACATCAGGAAAAGGACGACGCCCAGGATCACCAGCCCGCCGGCCGGATTGAGCAGCACCCCGTCGACCTTGCCCGTGAAGGTGTCGGGTCGCTCGGCCGGCCGAACATAGGTGCGCAGAATGCGCTGGGCCTCGCCGTGGGCGGCGCGGATCTCGCCGGCGCTCGGCTCGCGCCAGACGTTGGGGTTGTCGGCGTGCTTTTCGAACAGGGCCTCGGCGGCGGCGACCAGATCGTCGATGCCGCGCTTGCGGGTCGCCACGGTGGTGATCACCGGCGCCCCCAGTTCCTTCGACAGCCCCTCGACGTCGATCCGCAGGCCCTGGCGCTGGGCGATGTCGAACATGTTAAGCGCCAGGACGAATGGCCGTCCCACCTGCTTCAGCTCGAGGATCAGCCGCAGCACCAGCCGCAGGTTGGTGGCGTCGGCCACGGCGATCAGCACGTCCGGCTCCTGCTCCCCGGACAGGCGGCCGAGCACCGCGTCGCGGGTGACCTCCTCGTCAGGGCTGCGGGCGCGCAAGCTGTAGGTGCCGGGCAGGTCGAGCACGCTCAGATGACGGCCAGAGGACGTGGTCAGATGCCCTTCCTTCCGCTCGACGGTGACGCCGGCGTAGTTGGCCACCTTCTGGCGGCTGCCGGTCAGGGCGTTGAACAGGGCGGTCTTGCCGGAATTGGGGTTGCCGACCAGGGCCAGTCTCACCGGGTTCAGCACGGCCTCGGTCAAAACGTCACCTCGTCAAACTTCACCTCGATCGCCCGCGCCTCGCGCCGACGCAGCGCCACCCGCATGTCATCCAGTTTCACGGCGATGGGATCGCCCCCGAACAGGCCCTGCTCGACGATCTCGACCCGCGCGCCCTCGACGAAGCCCAGCTCCAGCAGCCGCCGCTCCAGCTCCTCAGGCCCCAGCACCCCGGCGTCGGCCAGCGTCCCGTCAACCCGCACGATCACGCCCGGCCGCCTGGCCCTTGCGCCGCCCAGCGGCTCGCCCCTGACTGGCAGGTCAGGCGTGGCGGCGGGCTCTGAAATAACCTTCGACATCGCTATCCCGATAAAAGTTGCGAACCGTTATCAGCTCGCACCGGCGGTGTCGATGCGGTTGCGAGGCGCATGCAGATTTCACAATCGGCGCCAAAGACTCGAATGCGGCGTTAAGACCTTGGACACCATGATGCTCGCGCGGCGATACTGGATCGGCGATTCGCAAAGCGAGACGATGCGCAAGCTTACCCTCGGGCTCCTCACCGCCTTCTACGTCGCCGCCGCCCTCGTGGCCGCGGTGCTGGTGGGTCGTGGAAACGAGGCCGGCATGGCCATCGGCCTGGCGACCTTCATCGGCGCGCTGGGCCTCTGCTTCGCCTTCCACGGCCTGATCGCCATGGCCCTGGACAACGCCCGCCTCGGCGACGAGATCGCCACAGTCCGTGAAGCCAACCTGATCCTCGCCGACCAGCTGGAAAAGGTGGACGCCAAACTCGGCGAGATCGTCGAGACCGTCGCCGTCGAGGCCAAACAGCGCTCCGAGGAACTGACCAGCGAGGTTCACCAGCTGGAAGACCTGGTCCAGAGGATGAGTAACCGGCTGGAAGACCAGCTGTCGCACCAGGTCAGCGCCGCCCGCAGCCCGTCCCGCGGGCGCAATCCGCAATCAGCCGCCCTGCTCGACACCGTCCGTGACGCCCTCGCCGACAACCGGGTCGACCTCTACCTGCAGCCGATCGTCTCCCTGCCCCAGCGCCGCACGGTCTTCTACGAGAGCTTCTCGCGCCTGCGCGACGAGACCGGCCGCGTCATGATGCCGGCCGAATATCTGTCGGTGGCCGAGCCGATGGGGCTGGTCGCCGCCATCGACAACCTGCTGCTGTTCCGCTGCGTGCAGATCGTCCGCCGCCTGGCTCGCCAGGACCGCAAGGTCGGCATCTTCTGCAACATCTCCCTCGCCTCCCTGGCGGACGAGAGCTTCTTCCCGCAGTTCCTGGAATTCCTGTCGGCCAACAAGGACCTGGCCGGCGCCCTGATCTTCGAACTGGGCCAGGCCGCCTTCGACCAGCGCGGCCCCATCGAGGCCCGCCACATGGCCCGCCTCGCCGACCTCGGCTTCCGCTTCAGCCTCGACAAGGTCGTCGACCTCGACCTCGACTTCAACGATCTGGCCCGCGCCGACATCAAGTTCATCAAGGTCGGCGCCCAGATGCTGCTCGACCAGCTGGAAGAGAACGAAGGCCGGCTGATCATCCGCAGCCTGCCGGACCTCCACGCCTCCGACTTCGCCCGCCTGACCCGCCGCTACGGCGTCGAGACCATCGTCGAGAAGGTCGAGAGCGAACGCCAGATCGTCGACATCCTCGACCTCGACATGGCCTTCGGCCAGGGCCACCTGTTCGGCGAGCCTCGCGCCATCCGCGACGCCATCCTGGCCGAGGCCGACATGCCGGTCGACCTGATGCAGCAGGCCATCCTGCGCCGGGCCGGCGGACGCTGAAGAGATCCGCGCCACAAAGTGGCCACAAGATGAACTTTCAGTAATGATGCAGGCGATACACAGGTCCGGCGCCGATCCGCATCATGACCAATAAGTAACTACCGCCGCATCCCCGCCGCCTATAGCCCATCCCTCCAGTTTCGGGGCCTCTGCGCCCCCGTGCCGTGGGGGAGATTATCTCGTGACGTCGTTCCGTATCCGTCTGCTTGTCGGCGCCGCCCTCGCGGCCCTCTCCGCCGGTTCCGCCGTCGCCCAGACCGCGCCCGCGCCCGCCCCGACCACGCCTGCCCCCGCCGCCAAGCCCGCCCCCAAGGAAGAGACCGCCGTCGACACCGTCGAGATCACGGCCGCCCCGGCCGAGGTCCGCACCTCGGTCGACTCCACCAGCTATTCCCTGGCCAATGACCTGCAGGCCAGAACCGGCTCCCTGGCCGACGCCCTGCGCAACATCCCCAGCGTCGATGTCGACCCGCAGGGCAACGTCTCCCTGCGCGGCGACGCCAACGTCACCATCCTCGTCGACGGTCGCCCGTCCGGCGTGCTGAGCGGCGATGGCCGCGCCCAGGCCATCCTCTCCCTGCCCGCCGACCAGTATGCCCGCGTCGAGGTGATGACCAACCCCAGCGCCGCCTACAGCCCGGAAGGCTCCGGCGGGGTCATCAACCTGATCACCAAGCCCACGGCCGTGAAGCCGGGCAACACCGCCACCGGCTCGGTCCGCGCCAATGTCGGCAATGGCGAGCGCTGGAACCTCGGCGTCAGCGCCAACACCACGCTTGGCGACCTGAACCTCTCGGGCGACCTCGGCTATCGCCGGGACGTCAGCCGCCAGAGCAGCGACCGCCTGCGCGAACGGCTCGACCCCCTCACCGGCGCCGTCCTCTCCACCACCCGCCAGAGCCAGGGCTTCGAAGGCCCCTCCAACGTCGCCTTCAGCCGCCTCAGCCTCGAGTACAAGCTCAGCAAGATGGTCACCCTCGGCGGCGAGCTGCGCGGCAACGACATCGACAACGTCGGCTCGGGCGCGGAAACCCTGGAGACGGTCAACGCCGCCGGCCTGCCCACCGCCGGCTACAACCGCGATCTCGACTTCGGCTTCCAGGGCGACAACGTCGGCGCCACCGCCCGGGTCATCACCCGCTGCGCCGAAGGCCATGACTGGACCAACGAGGTGCGGCTGGACCGCAACCGCGGCCACGTCTCCTTCGCCTCCGTCTTCGACTTCGACCTGCCGCCCGCCGCCGACCTCTATGAAGCCTCCGACAACCGCTTCAACGTCGTCGTCCTCGGCCTGACCAGCGCCTATGTCCGCCCCATGTCCGGCGACGCCAAGCTGCGCGCCGGCTACGAGCTGGAGAGCCGCGACGTCATCCTCCGCCAGTCCACCCGGCGCGGCCCGTCGCCGACCACCCTGGTCCCCGACCCCTTCGTCACCAACCGCTTCGAAATGGACCAGCAGGTCCACGCCTTCTACGGAACCTACGAGCGGCCGTTCGGCAAGAAGATCTCCGCCCAGGTCGGCCTGCGCCTCGAATACGCCGACCTCGAGCTGCGCCAGGTGACCACCGCCATCACCGAAACCCAGGACTACCTGCGCCTCTACCCGACCCTGCACGTCAACTACCAGATCACCGACAGCCAGTCGGTCAAGGCCAGCTACAGCCGCCGCATCCAGCGCCCGCAGCCCTTCCTTCTGAACCCCTTCACCAGCTACCAGGACCCCCTGAACCTGCGTTCCGGCAACCCGGACCTCGAGCCCCAGGAGACCGACAGCTACGAGGTGATGTGGCAGATGCGGGCCGGCCAGACCTTCTACCAGGTCACCGGCTACTTCCGGGACACCGACGGCGCCTTCACCGAGGTGGCCACCGACATCGGCGGCGGCGTCCTGCTGACCCGGCCCGAGAACCTCGGCTCCCGCCGCGACCTCGGCCTCGAGCTGGTCGCCAACGGCCCGATCACCAAGACCCTGAAGTACAGCACCAGCTTCAACGTCTTCCGCCAGCAGATCGACGCCGCCGGCCTGCCGGGCGGCGAGGACCGCGAAGGAACCGTCTTCACCGCCCGCGGCAGCCTAAGCTGGCAGCCGACGCCTGAGGACTTCCTGCAGGTCTCCGGCCAATGGCAGGGCGACTCCCTGACCGCCCAGGGTGAACGCCAGGGCGGCGGCCTGCTCAACCTCGGCTACCGCCGCAAGCTGACCGAAAAACTGGCCTTCCAGCTCACAGTCCGCGACCTGCTCGACAACTTCGGCGACACCCTGGTCACCGAAACCAGCAACTTCACCGACCGCACCGACCGCGAGTTCGGCGGCCGGGCGTGGTTCGTGGGGCTGACGTACAGCTTCGGGGCGACGCCGAAGCGGGAACGCGACCCGCAGTTCGACTTCTCGGCGCCAACGACGGGGGGGTAGGGCGACCACATCAAGGTCGTCGCAAGGGCCTGCATGTGGCCCGGAGCTGTCAGGCGTAACCCAGCCAGCCGCGCCAGGCCATTGCGAGGTAGAACAGTGCGATCGCCTCAAAGCCGGCCTCGCGGAGGAGGGCTTCGTTGCGCGCCGGGGCGACGAAGGTGGTGCTCGTGTCCATCATGGCCCGCGCGCCGGCCACCGTCGCCGGATCGACCCCGGAGGCGCGGGCATAGGCGGCGTAGCGGTCCAGGCGCAACGCGCGATCAGGCGCCGCAAGGTCGATGCACTGGTCGGCCAGGACGAACGGTGCGCCAGGCTTGAGGCGGCGGCGGACCTCGCGCAGCAGATCGAGCTTGGCGCCGTCATCCGGGACCAGCCCCATAACGAGGATACAGGTTGCCGCGTCGAACGGACCCGCCGGGGCGTCGGCGACCACACCCTGGATCAACTGCAGACGATCCCCCGCCGCCGGCCCCGCTGTTTCCCGCGCAAGCTCAAGCATGGCGGCGGAGGGGTCCACCCCGACAAACCGCCAGGTTTTCGAGGCTGTCGCCAGATACCGCGTCTCAAGGCCGCCGCCGGCCCCGACGACCAGCACCTGTCCATCGTCAGGCATCCGCTCGGCCAACAGGACGCCCGCCATCTGCAGAAAACCCGCATGCCCTGGTGTAAAGGCGGGCGGCCCGTTGCTGAGGTAGCGGTCTACATTCGCACGGAGGTGGAAGTCGAATTTCGGGAGGTCAGACATCGGCTGTCCTTGAGATCGGCGCCCAGCGGGCGGCGAAGGAAAAAAGAGGGGGTCTTTTTGGGCGATTACCCGACCCGCTCGACGATCCGGCCCTTGGCGTCTTCCAAAACGAAGAACAGACCTTTCTCGCCGTCGTTGGCCAGGCGCAGGACGCCGGTCACCTCAACCAGATGGTAGCCGGCGGTGATCGCCCGGCGAAGGCGGACCTCGACCACTTCGTTGGGCTGTGCGGGCGGATGGAAGAAGCAGACCGGCGTGTAGGGCGAGATCAGGAAATGTCGGGTCCGCTCGTCTGCCGCCAGCGGCAACATGTATCCCCGCAGTTTGATGCGCGTTCCGGCGAGCCGCCTGACCGCGTCCGTGTGCGCCGCCCGATAAAGCTGAGATCGCTCGTCGATCGATATCCTCGTTGTGCGCAGGGTGTCCCAGTGTCCGCCGCGAACCATCGGCAACCCAAGCTGCGCCTGGCGCTCGAGGGCCATCTCCTGGGCCATGGGATCAGGCTCGGCGGTCCCGATTTCGTCCGCCCGGCTCAGCGGGATCTGATCGAAGGCCAGAGGGGGCGGCTGGACGGCGACTGATTCCTGCGGTCCAGGCTCCGGCGCTCTGGGCGCCGGGCCGCAGGCGCCCAGCGACAGGAGCACGACGATGGAGGCAAAACGGTTCATGCGGTGACTCCCGAAAGGTCCCGCGCCGGGTCGGACCGGCTGGCGATCCAGGACGGTACGAACGCGGCCGCCAGGGCGAGCCCGACAGCGGCGAGAAGGGCCAGCAGCTCGAGCGCTCCGATCGGCGGCAGGGCAAGGCCTATCGACGAGGCCGTCGCTCCAGCGCCGAGAGACAACAGAAGGCGCGCTCCGGCGATACCAAGACCGCCGCCGACCAGCCCCAGAAGCAGCGCCTCGGCGGTAAGGAGCAGGAAGACCCGGCCTGGCGACAGGCCGAGCGCCCTCAAGAGAGCGATGTCCCGCCTGCGCTGCGCGAGGGCCCCGATCAACGCCACAAGAAAGCCTGCCGCCGCCAAGGCCAGCAGCAGGCCGCCGAGGGCGCGGAGGAGTTGGACGCCCGGCCCCAGCAACGAGAACAGCCTGGCCATCTCCACCGGAGGCGCGGCGGCCTGGAGGTCGGGGGTCGCCCTCACCTGGGTAGGAAGAGTCACGGCGCCCATGGTCGAACGATACCGGACGAGCAGCGCGGTCACCTGCCGCTCGGCGATGGACGTCGCCTGGTCTTCGTCATGATGGTGGTCGTGGTCCTCCACGGCGGGCTCGCTGTCGCCATGGACCGCCCAGACGCTGGCCATATCCACAAGGATCAAGCGGTCAATCACCGAACCTGTCGGCGCAAGGACACCGACCACCTTGTACGGGGCATGGTCATGCCTCTGGCCGCTGCCCATCAGGCCGTGCGATCCGATGAAGGTCTTGCCGATACGCAGATCCAGACGGTGGGCGGTCTCTGAGCCGACCACGGCTTCCATCGACCTTGTCCACAGTCTTCCGTCGGCCAGCCTGCCGCCATAGAACCGGAAATAGTCCGGCGTCGTGCCGACGATCCGTGCGCCGGCATAGCTGTCGCCCATCGATACCGGGGCAGACAGCTTGACCAAGGGGCTGCGAGCGATCCTTTCGGCCTCGGCGAGCGGAATGTTGCCGGTCGGCGCGTCCAACTGCAGCACCGCCGACAACACCAGCTGAAGCGGGCTGCCCTTGGCTCCGACCACCAGGTCGACGCCGGCCAGATCACGCGTCAGGCGAGCCTGCGCCGCTCGCTCCGCCTGGATCAGGGCCAGGACCACGGTCAGCCCGATCGCCAGGGTCACGGCGTGAAGGCCCCAGGACAGTGGGCGCCGGCGAATGAAGGCGAATAGGAGCTTCCAGGTGGTCAAGAAACGGGCTCCGTTTCCACGACCGCCAGCCCGCGATGGCGAAGACGACCGTCATGCGTGGCGATGACCAGAGCCGCTCCGGTCTCCCGCGCCGCCTGGAGGAGAATCGAAAGGGTCGTCTCGCAGGTCTGGTCATCCAGATTGGCGGTCGGTTCGTCCGCCAGGATCAACCGGGGGCGCAGCAGCATCGCCCGGGCGACGGCTACACGCTGCGCCTGTCCACGGCTCAACTGCTCGGCGGGGCGATGAGCGAGTTCCGCAAGCCCGGCGGAGTCCAGCAGCGCCCGGGCGCGTCCTGCGTCTGGCGCGAGCCCTGCGGCAAACGGCGCCAGCAGCACATTGTCCAGAGCCGAAAGGCCGGCAACAAGATGCAGGTCCTGAAAGACAAAGCCCATGGCGCGCGCCCTCAGACGGTCCCTGCCCCGGCGGTCCAACCCCGTCAGGTCGATGTCGCCAAGCCAGGCCTGTCCGCTGTGCATCGACGCCAGGCCCGCCAGCGCCAGGAGGACGGTGGTCTTGCCGGCGCCGGAGGGGCCGACGACCAGCACCGTTTCGCCCGGCGCGGCTGCGAGCCGTTCAATACGGGCGATCGGCCCCCCACCCCGACCGACGACGAGGTCTTCGAGGCGCAACATCTCAGGCAGCTCCCGCCGTCGCCTTGAACACGCCTGCCTCGCCGCACGGGCCCTCGCTCTCCGTGCAGGCTTCGCAAAGCAAGGCGCCAACCGCGGGGGGCCGAGACGGCCGGGCGATGTACCCATGTCGCCGATCCAGGCGCACGATCAGACCCGCTTGCCAGAGCCGGCGAAGAATCCGTCCGACTGCGCCGGGCGAAATCGCCGTCTCCGTGGCCTCACCGACAAGGCCGCAGATGCGGCGCGCGGTCATCGGCAGGCCATCCAGGATCAGCACCGCAAGTATGACAACGTAGCGAGGCGGTAGGTTGAGGCCTTCGGCCGCGCACCGCTGCAACGCTGCCTGCAGGGACGCCAGACCGGGGGACAGGTCGTCCGTCACGCCGCCTGAGCCCCCGTGCCCCATTTGGGAAACGGATCGGCCAGCCTGGCCCAGGCCTTTGGGCCCCGGCGGTACTCTTCCGGCGTCAGCAGCGCCGTGTTCAGCAGGGCGGTCAGGGCGGCCTGGTCCATGTCCTTGCCGATCAGCACGATCTCCTGCCGGCGGTCGCCGTGCGGCGCCGCCCAGACCTTGGACAGGAAGGCGCGGCTTTCCGGGTCCTGGGGGCGGCGCTCGGGCGGGAAGGCCGCCCACCAGTAGCCGCCCCACTCATGGGTGGAGGCGGCCCCTGCCTGGCTCCAGGAGCCGACAAGGTTCATGCGGCTGGCCAGCCAGAAGAAGCCCTTGGACCGCCAGACCCCCGGCCACTCGCTGTCCAGAACCTGCTTCAGCCGGGTCGGATGAAAGGGGCGACGGGCGCGGTAGACGAAGCTGGAGACGCCATACTCTTCCGTCTCCGGCGTCTTGCCGAACTCCAGCGCCTGGCGCCAGCCGGGCGCGCTCTGGGCCCGTTCCATGTCGAACAGGCCGGTGTCGAGGATCTGGCCCAGCGGAACCTCGCCCCGGATGGCGTGGACGATCCGGGCCAGGGGGTTGAGCTGTCTGCAGATGGCCTCAACCACCCCCAGCTCCGCCGCCGTCACCAGGTCGGTCTTGCTGAGCACCAGCACGTCGGCGAACTCGATCTGGTCGACCAGCAGGTCGACGACCGTCCGCCCGTCCTCCTCGCCCAGGCTCTCGCCGCGATCGGCCAGAAAGTCGGAACTACCGTAGTCGCGGTGGAAGTTGAAGGCGTCGACCACGGTCACCATGGTGTCCAGCCGCGAAACGTCCCTCAGGCTCTCGCCATCCTCGGCGATGAAGTCGAAGGTCGCGGCCACCGGCATCGGCTCGGAGATGCCCGTGCTCTCGATCAGCAGATAGTCAAACCGCCCCTCGCCGGCCAGCCGGCGCACCTCGGCCAGCAGGTCCTCGCGCAGGGTGCAGCAGATGCAGCCGTTCGACATCTCGACCAGCCGCTCCTCGGTCCGCGACAGGTCGCCGCCGCCCTGCCGGACCAGGGCCCCGTCGATGTTCACCTCGCTCATGTCATTGACGATCACCGCCACGCGCCGCCCCTCGCGGTTGCGCAGAACATGGTTGAGCAGGGTCGTCTTCCCGGCCCCGAGAAAGCCGGACAGCACGGTAACCGGAAGCTGAGCCACGAAAACCTCGCCACAAACCTTGATGTTATGTTATACTATAACATATATCGGGTTCCGCAACCCTGTGAGTGAGTTCATGGCCAACGCCTCCGCCTTCGTCCGGCTTCTGGACGCTTCAGCTGTCGGGCTGTCCGGCCTCTGTCTGGCGCACTGTCTCGCCCTCCCCTTAGCGGTGGCTTTCCTGCCAGTTCTGGGAAGCTGGGCGGAGACCGAGTGGGTGCACCTGGCCTTTCTCGGCGCGGCTGTGCCGATCTCGATCGCCTCGCTGGTCCGGTCGGGCGGCTGGAACGCCCCCGCCGTGCTGGGCCTTGCCCTGATAGGAATTGGTCTTCTGGCGAGCGGCGTTTGGCTCGCCAGAAGCGAGGACGCCGAACTGGCGATGACGGTGGCCGGCGGTCTCGCGCTGGCCACGGCTCACAGTCTCAACTGGCATCGGCTCAGCCACCGCCACTAGGACCGATTGCGGCGCCAGTGCACGAGTTCCAGCCTGGGGCCCACGCTTGCGCGGTTTTCGATCCCGCCCGGCTTCGGCCTCCAGCCGGGCCAGGACGTCCATCGTTCCGAGCGGGCGCCCCCGTGCAAAGCAACGCTACCGCGCCCGCACCACCTGCACCGCCACCTCGTTCCGCCGCTGCGACGGCAGCCGCCACGGCGGGTCATAGAACCAGGCCACGGGCTCGCCTTCAGCGCGCCAGCCGCTCCCGTCCAGCCGCCGCAGCAGTTCGGCCTTCCGCTCACTCACCGCCTTGTCGCCCGTGCTTCCGGAAAAGCGCAGGACGGCGTAGGTTTCCGGCTCCAGCGCCACGAGCCGCACGGACGGATCCCTGGGGATCGGCAGGGTGTCGAGCGTGTACTGGCTCGGCATGATGAACTGGATGCGCCAGGCGCCCGCGCCGTCCGGCGTCTGGCCGACAGGCGAGGATCAAGGCGTTGCGCGCCGCAGCAGCAACGCCCATCAGGCTGGATCAACGATCCGGTTCTTGGGTCAGCAATGGGTCGTTTCCCCTGTCGGGGTCCAGGCCGAAACGCTCCGTGGCCCCCCCACTACCCCCACCCCGACGCCTTCCGAGCCCTCGCCCGCTGCACGATCTCCTCCTCGGGCCGGTCGAGCAGGTCCTGCACGCCTATGTCGTACCCCTCCTCACGGCCCAGCATCTGCAGATCGCACTGGCGCAGATACCGGGCCAGGGCCAGGGACTTGTCGACCAGTTTCAGGCGGGTGATCCGGGTGGTGGCGCCTGACGGGTCGGTGCGTTCGATGTGGGTGAGTTCGCGGATGGCGCTGGCGCGGCACCGTTGCAGGCGGGAGAGATCGACCTCCAGCGCGCCGTCCGGGCGGACGACGGCGAAGTCGAGGACATTGGCGAAGGCCAGGCGGCGCAGCTCGTCCATGGCGGCGCGCTCTGCGTGCTCGAGCTGGCCTGAGGGCGGGTCCGGAACGGCCAGCAGGGCCTGGACGCGGGGATCGCGCAACAGCTTGTAGCCGCTCCAGCGGGCGGCGGCGGGGGCATAGCCGGCCCGGCGGGCGGCGGCGCTGGCGCGGCCGTCGAGGCGGTACTCCTGGACGAACCGCTGCTGCAGCGCGGTCAGCGGGCGGGGGTCGGCGGGCGGCGCGGCAGGGTCGGTCACGCAGGAGCGCTCCTCTGGCGATGTCTGGGGGGAGCCGCCTTATCGAAGCGGCAGGACCATTATCCCACGCCGGGCCGCCGCAAGACCCCCCGAAAACCCCCGCCCGCCGGGGGTTTTGGCGATATGTCTAGACATATTCATCGTCCCGGAGCGGCCTTTTGACCCCGCTCGCCCGGGCTGCGGCGCCGGCGTAGCCCGCACTGACGCTCTTTCGACCTACATTTGCGGGCAATCGACCTACAGGGCGACCTACGCCCCGGGCTACGTTCACAGGCCCCCGGCCCACGCCGAAACCCACGCCCACCGGGCTTTCGCCCCCTCGCCTGCCCTCCGGAAAGACGCCGCCTGTTTTTGTAGCCCGGGGTATAATGGTCCGCCGCTTCGATAACCGGCCAGCGCCCGCTCCCGCCTCTGGCGCTCGCCCGCCCCTCGCGCTACCAGCCCGCCCCATGATCCGCCTCGACAACATCACCAAGCAGAACGGCCACCAGCTCCTGTTCATCGAAGCCTCGATGGGCGTGCTGAAGGGCGAGAAGGTCGGCCTCGTTGGCCCCAACGGCGCCGGCAAGACCACCCTGTTCCGCATGATCACCGGCCAGGAAGCGCCTGACGACGGCCTGGTCGTCATCGATCCCGGCATGACCATCGGCTACTTCAGCCAGGACGTCGGCGAGATGTCGGGCCAGACGGCCGTCGCCGCGGTGATGGACGGCGTCGGTCCGGTCAGCGCCCTGGCCGCCGAGATGACCGCCCTCGAGGCCGACATGGTCGATCCGGACAAGGCCGACCAGCTGGACGCCGTCATGGATCGCTACGGCGAGGTGCAGGAGCGCTTCCAGGCGCTGGACGGCTACGCGCTCGAGGCCCGGGCCCGCGAGGTGTTGGCCGGCCTGAGCTTCAGCCAGGAGCGGATGGACGGCGACGTCGGCCTGCTGTCCGGCGGCTGGAAGATGCGGGTGGCCCTGGCCCGGATCCTGTTGATGCGGCCCGACGCCATGCTGCTGGACGAGCCCAGCAACCACCTGGACCTGGAAAGCCTGATCTGGCTGGAGGCGTTCCTGAAAAACTACGACGGCGCCCTGCTGATGACCTCGCACGACCGCGCCTTCATGAACCGCATCATCGGCAAGGTGGTGGAGATCGACGCCGGCCAGTTGATCACCTACTCGGGCGATCTCGACTTCTACGACGGCCAGCGGGCCCTCGGCGAGGCCCAGCGCCAGGCCCAGTACGAGCGCCAGCAGGCCATGCTGGCCAAGGAAATCAAGTTCATCGAGAAGTTCAAGGCGCGGGCCAGCCACGCCGCCCAGGTGCAGAGCCGGGTCAAGAAACTCGACAAGATCGAACGGGTCGAGGCCCCCCGCCGCCGCCAGTCGGTGGCCTTCGAATTCCGCAGCCCGCCCCGCTCGGGCGACGACGTCATCAGCCTGCGCGGTGTCCACAAGGGCTATGGCGCCCAGCCCATCTACCAGGACCTCGACTTCCTGGTCCGCCGCAAGGAACGCTGGTGCGTGCTGGGCGCCAACGGGGCCGGCAAGTCGACCCTGCTGAAGCTGGTGGCCGGCGCCACGACGCCGGACAAGGGCGTGGTCAACATCGGGGCCGGGGTGCGGATGGGCTATTTCGCCCAGCATTCGATGGACCTGCTGGACGGCGACGAGACCATCTTCGAGTCCCTCGACCGCGCCTTCCCGCAGGCGGGCCAGGGGTCGTTGCGCACCCTCGCCGGCTGCTTCGGCTTCTCCGGCGACGATGTCGAAAAACCCTGCCGCGTGCTGTCGGGTGGCGAGAAGGCCCGCCTGGTCATGGCCCGGATGCTGTTTGATCCGCCCAACCTCCTGGTCCTCGACGAGCCGACCAACCACCTGGACATGGTCACCAAGGAGATGCTGGTCGCCGCCCTGGCCGACTTCGAGGGCACCATGCTGTTCGTCAGCCACGACCGCCGCTTCCTGGCCGGCCTGTCCAACCGGGTGCTGGAGCTGACCCCCGAGGGCATCCACCAGTACGGCGGCGGCTATACCGAATACGTCGCCCGCACCGGCCAGGAGGCGCCCGGTCTGCACCCCGGGGGATAGGCCCCTCCGCCTCTCCCTTTGCTCCGCCTCGCGCCAGGCGCTATCATCCACCCTTCGAAACGGAAGAAGCCCATGAGTGACGCCGTCGGCCGTGGCGATCTTGTCCTGTGCGTCAACGCATCGCCCAACCATGTGACCGGAGAGCCCGTGCCCCTGGTGGCCGGGGAAACCTATCGCGTACACGAGGTGATGGGCTTTGCCTGTCCCTGCGGCCGCTCCGACGCCCTGATCGACGTCGGCGTCGATTTCGCCTGGTGCGAGACCCGCTTCCGCCTGCTGCCCAAGCCGAAGTTCCGCGCCCGTCCCAAACACGTCACCGCCCCCCGGGACAAGGAAACGGTGCGGTAGGGGCGCCGCGAGCCAGTTCCCCGAACGCCGCGACCTGATAAACGGGGCCATGGCCCAGACTGAAAATAGCTACGACCCGCTGATTCCCGTACCGCCGGAGCGCCGGGTGTTCGGCGCCCTCGACGCCTTTTCCCTGTGGTTCAGCCTGGGCATCGGCCTGCTGGTCCTGCAGGCCGGCGCCTTCCTGGTGCCGGGGCTCAGCCTTCCGGCGGCCTTGGGCGCCATCGTTGTCGGCTCCTTGCTGGGCGTGATGCTGCTGGCGTCGGCGGGCTTTGTCGGGGCCCGGACCGGGCTGTCGGCCATGGGCACGCTGCGGCCGGCGCTGGGGGCCAGGGGCGCGATCGTCCCGACCGTGCTCAACGTCATCGGCCTGGTCGGCTGGGGCGCGTTCGAGATCGTCGCCATGCGCGACGCCGCCGACGCCCTCGCACGCCAGACCTTCGGGGTCTCCAACGCCATCGTCTGGACCCTGTTGTTCGGGGCCATGGCGACCGGGCTGGCGGTGCTGGGGCCGGTGTCCTTCGTGCGCCGCTTCCTGAGGGCCTGGGGCCTGTGGCTGCTGCTGGCCGGGGCCGGCTGGCTGACCTGGCGGCTGCTGGCCGACTACGACCTGGCCGAGCTGATGGCCCGGCCCGGCACCGGCGAGATGAGCTTCGCCTCCGGGGTCGACCTGGTGGTGGCGATGCCGCTGTCCTGGCTGCCGCTGATCGCCGACTACACCCGTTTCGGCCGCAGCCCGGGCGCCATGTTTCGGGGCAGCGGCCTTGGCTACCTGCTGGCCAACATCTGGTTCATGGGCCTGGGCGCCGCCTATGCCCTGGCCTCCGGCGGCGGCGAGGGGATGCTGCTGGCGGCCCTGGCGGCGACCGGCGGCGGGGTCGCCCTCCTGCTGATCATCATCGACGAGACCGACAACACCTTCGCCGACATCCACTCCGCCGCCGTCTCCACCGCCACGGTGGTCAAGGCCCGCCCTGCCCGTCTGGCCATCGGCTTCGGCCTGCTGTGCACCGCCATCGCCCTGTTCGCGCCGCTGGCCCGGTACGAGCACTTCCTCTTGCTGATCGGCTCGGTGTTCGCGCCGCTGTTCGGGGTGCTGCTGGCCGACCACTTCATCGTCCGGCCCCGGCGCGCGGCGACGGAGGCGAGCGCGCCAGGGGTCAACCTGGCGGGCCTCGCCGCCTGGGTCATCGGCATCGCCGCCTACCAGGCCTTCAGCCGCCTGCTGCCCGACGTCGGCGCCACCCTGCCGGCCTTCCTGATCGCGGCATTGGCCTACATCCTCCTGCGGCTGCGCAAGACGGCTTGAGGTTTGCGGGTGAAGACGATCTCGGCCCCGTTCTGGCGCAGGGTGACCTTCGCCGGAGCCGGGCCCGCCGGGAACTCCGGCGAGGCGGGAACCTCGACCACCTCGAAGCTGTCGGGGGAAACGGGCCGCAGGTTGATCGCCGGCTGGCCGGATCGATCGCCTCGGCTCTCGCCGGGGCGCTGACCATGGTGTTGGCCGCGCGTCGCCGGCCGGTCGTCGCCAATCCGGATGCGGTCGACCTCTGAACGCACCGGCCCGGGACGCATGCTCCGCTCACACCCCCATTTCAGGGGCTTGTGAAACGCTGTTCGAAGGCTTCCGATGGCGTCCAACGAACAGAATGGGAGCTTGTCATGGCCGACGGATCGATCACCGCCAAACGTCACCCGGTCTACGACATCCCGCTCGACAAGCTGGATCCGGCCCAGCCTGAACTGTTCCAGGCCGACGCCGTCCTGCCGATCTTCGAGCGCCTTCGCGCCGAGGATCCGGTCCACTGGTGCGCCGACAGCGAGCACGGCCCCTACTGGTCGATCACGAAGTACGACGACATCATGGCCGTCGACACCAACCACCAGGCCTTCAGCTCGGACTTCATGAAGGGCGGCATCACCATCGCCGGCGGCTCGTCCAACTTCGAGCCGCTGCCGATGTTCATCGCCATGGACCCGCCGCGCCACGACGTGCAGCGCAAGGCGGTCAGCCCGGCCGTCTCGCCCTCCAACCTGCAGGCCATGGCCCCGGTCATCCGCGAGCGCTGCGCCGCCATCCTCGACGGCCTGCCGATCGGCGAGGAGTTCGACTGGGTCGATCTGGTCTCGAAAGAGCTGACGGCCATGACCCTGGCCACCCTGTTCGACGCGCCCCAGGAAGACCGCCGCAAGATCACCTACTGGTCGGATGTGGTCACCGCCATCCCCGTGCCCGGCGGCCTGGTCGAGACCCTCGACGAGAAGCTGGCGATATTCGGTGAGTACCAGGCCTACTTCGCCAACCTGTGGAACCAGAAGGTCAACGCCCCGCCGGCCCCCGACATGATCTCCATGCTGGCCCACCACCCGGCGACGCGCGACATGGAACCGCGCGAGTTCTTCGGCAACGTCGTGCTGCTGACGGTCGGCGGCAACGACACCACCCGCAACACCATCTCCGGCTCGATCCTGGCCCTCAACCAGAACCCCGACCAGTACGCCAAGCTGCGCGCCAACCCGGAGCTGATCCCGTCCATGGTCTCCGAGACCATTCGCTGGCAGACCCCCCTGGCTCACATGCGCCGCACCTGCGTGGTCGACACCGAGGTCGGCGGCAAGATGATCCGCGAGGGCGACAAGGTGGTCATGTGGTACCTGTCGGGCAACCGCGACGACAGCGTGATCGAGCGGCCGAACGACTACATCATCGACCGGGCCCGTCCGCGCCAGCACATCTCCTTCGGCTTCGGCATCCACCGCTGCGTCGGCAACCGCCTGGCCGAACTTCAGCTGACCATCATCTGGGAAGAGATCCTCAAGCGCTTCCCGGAGGTCCGCCTGGTGTCCGAACCCAAGCGCAGCTACTCGACCTTCGTGCGCGGCTACGAAACCATGCCGGTGATCATTCCGGCCCGGAACTAGTCCGCCCGGTCGATCAGCCAGGCGGCTCCGGTCGACAGTTTGTCCATGATCTCCGGCGGCCGCTG